>ENA-ORTG01002125-ORTG01002125.1-human-gut-metagenome-genome-assembly--contig:-NODE-2125-length-16569-cov-3.162105_pt1 | contig 16569 bp, 14 predicted proteins | sample MGYA00241906_ERZ509176 | MGnify/ENA primary metagenome ERZ509176 (study PRJEB26280, sample SAMEA2338811) | human gut metagenome | biome: human gut; feature: human-associated habitat; material: faeces...
TCTTCTGTATTTGAGAGAAAGTTTCGGCATAGTTTCAACTTCGGTGTAGTCCGCATATCTAGTGAATCGTAATCCTCTAGCCTCTAATTCCTTATCCAACTGGTTAAGCATAATATTGCTCAATAATGGACTAAGATTTCCACCTTGAGGTGTACCTATAACCGATTCTTTGTATTCATCATCTATCATGATTCCACTTTTTAGAAATTTATTAATCAATGAAACTATCTCGCCACATTTAACATCCTTCATAATTAGTGAAATCATCTTATCATGATTTACATTGTCAAAGAACTTTTCCAAATCGATGTCCACAACCCATTGATAACCGTCATTCATGAATTCCAAGGCTTTTTGAATTGCCATTTCACAACATCTGTTAGGTCTGAACCCATAGCTAGATTCACTAAATTTCGGTTCATATATTGGTGTTAGAACTTGTGCAATCGCTTGTTGCACAAATCTATCTACGACAGTAGGTACACCCAAGTTACGTACACCCCCATCCGGTTTTGGTATTTCTACCCTTTTAACCGGTTTTGGACTATACTTCTTATTTCGAATCTGTTCCTTGATTTCATCAAGGTGTTTAGAAAGGTATTCATCAAGTTCTTTGACTTCCATGCCATCGATTCCCGATGCACCTTTATTTTTCTTTACTCTCTGTTTGGCTATTTTAAGGTTTTCATCACTTAAAAGCTCATTTAGTAAAGTATCATCATTGTATATCACTGTTCGTTACCTCCTCCGTCTTCGCCATCCTCTGTACTAACTTTCCCTTTCCTTTCCTGGGCTTCTAGTTTTCTCTACTTTCGAGTTTGTCATACAGTGGAATCTTGTACGTTATTAATAACCATGAATTTGTTTGGTCCTTCGCTCCACATCCATTACAGATGCTTCCTCACTACTACGACCTCTGCTGACTCCTTGCCGTTCGTTATTACTAGGATATTCTCCTCGACAAGGCCTCCCGGGATAAGGTCATATATCTTTCATTCCATATATCTGCCACGTTTACTCATTTGAATATTCCACAGTCATTAGGATTTTATGTTGTTAGGCACATTCATCCGAATTCTTACGAGCCTCATACGTGATTTCTGTACGTCAGACCGGAACTTTGCCTCCACCTTCTTTCAGATTCCACCTCACGATGGACACCCTTGGTCTTGGCTAGTGGTTGGCCACTGTGATTACAACCCCCACAACAGACTTTCACTGTCTAGATATATGCCATGCCCGGCATACCTAAAAATAGAAAGTCAAACGACTTTCTACTTCATAATACTCTCAAATTCATCAATTAAAGAATCAAACAATTCAATCGCATCTTCAATTGGTTTTGGACTTGCCATATCAACCCCAGCCATACGCAATAATTCGACTGGAGACTTTGTACATCCTCCCTTTAAGAAAGATAAGTATGCTTCAATATCAGCTTGTGTTCCATGAAGCAATTTTTGTGATAGAGCCATAGCTGCACTAAATCCTGTCGCATATTGGTATACATAGAAATTCATATAGAAATGTGGAATACGAGCCCACTCCATACTAATTTCATCATCCACAATCACATCTTCTCCATAATAGAATTTATTTAAATCCGCATAGATTTGATTCAATGTATCACTTGTCAAAACTTCGTTGTTTGCTGTCTTTTCATTGATAATCTTCTCAAATTCCGCAAACATACACTGTCTAAATAATGTAGTTCTAAATTGTTCCATAAAGTGATTAATCAAATAAGCCTGGAATTTAGGATCTGAGTTTTGTTTGCGCAAATAATCCATCAATAAAGCTTCATTGCAAGTACTGGCAACTTCGGCCACAAATATTTTATAGTGACGATCTAATGGAGCCTGATATTTTGTAGACATATAGGAATGCATCGCATGCCCCATTTCATGAGCTAAAGTAAATTCTGTATCTAAAGAATTCGCAAAGTTCATCAACACAAAAGGATGTACTCTTTGTCCACTTGAATAGGCGCCTGAGCGTTTACCTTCATTTTCATATACATCGATCCAACGCGAATTTAATCCTCTTTCATACACCTTGGCATATTCAGTTCCATACAATTGAATGGAACGTAAGACATCTTCTTTAGCCTGCTCAAAAGATACAGGAACATTACATTCATTGACCATAGGCACATATAGATCATACATATGAAGTTTCTCTTTCTTCATAACTTCTTTACGTACTCGCATATATTTATGTAAAACATGAATATTTTTGTGTACCGTTTCAATCAATTGTTCATACACTCTTGGTGAAACATTATTCGCATCGACTGCACATTCTAAACTCGATGCATATTTACGTGCTGTACTATTAAATTTCAACTGATTTGTCTGTCCATTTAAACAAGCAGCTAAAGTATGGATCATAGAACCATAACCTGCATAAAAATTACGATATGCACTCTCTCTTAACACTTCATCTTCCTGCTCTAACATATGGATAAATGTACCTGTAGTTAAAGTGTGCTTATTTCCTTTTGAATCGATCGCATCTTCAAATTTTAAATCCGCATTGTTCAACATTCCAAAAATTGAATAAGGCGTATCCTGCATCAATGAGCTGGATGCCATTAATTTTTCTTCTGTTTCAGATAATACGTGTTCTTTTAAACGACATACTTCTTCTAGATATACACGATATCTTTCTAAGATGGGTTCAGATGCATAAAAGGACTCTAAATTTTCAATCTGCATGATTTGTACATCACTAAAAGATAGCTTAGTAAAAATATCAACCGCTAATGCATTGGCTTTTCCTTTTAATTCTTGATGATGGGCATCTGCCGTATCTTGATCTGACAACAAAGAAGAATAGCCTAAACAATCATCTAATAGACATGTTAATTTTTCATATCCTTTTAAAAATGATAATAAGTTGGATGCATCATCCAATTTTCCATCGTATGCACAAAGCTCATTCCCTAATTCTTTACAAGTTTCTAAGCAAGCTAGAAATGCAGCTTCATCTTTAAATATATCTTCTGTTTTCCAAGTATTTTCTACCTTTTGTTCATTACGCTTCACAATAAACAACCTCCATTAATATGTCTATTGTAGCACATCTACATCATTTCAAACGAAACTAATCGAATATCATTATTTTTTGCGTATTCTATCGCATCTTCTGTAAAGCCAGATTTAGAAAATGCCATTAAACTCTTATTTTTGTATTTAAAGATATCTTTTCGACTATTTAAAACAGTTAAAACTCGACTGTCTAATTCTTTATTTCTCCACTTACATTCACACAATAAGCACGAATCTGAATTTATCGCTACGATATCGATTTCTGCTTCTTCTTTTCTTGTTGGATCATTTCCCCACCACGTTCCAATCTTTTCCGGAATAAATGGTAATGTCAGGAAAACTTGTTTCTGATACAAATATTCAGTACTCATTTTTTCAAAAACATATCCCATATAATCGGATATTTTTGGTTTAACGTATTGATCATAAATAATATGACCTAAACCCATTTGTATATTTGAATAATTTGGCCTTACAAATTTGTACCAAAACAAAAACATTGTGTCTTTTATCTCATATATTGTTTTTCGACTTGATTCTTTTTCAGTAACAGGATATATTTTCTCGACTATGTTTAATTCGATCAAAGACTTCAATAAACCACTACAAGCAGATGTATCTAGACCCACTTTATTTGCGATTTCATTTAAACGACTAGCCCCTGAAGCTATGGCACCAAGTATACTATTGTAGCTTGCGGGATTGCGCATTTCTTGTTTTAAAAGATTAGTTGCTTCCTCAAATAATGCTCCATTATCATCAAAAAACAAATCCAATATATTCTCATCCAAAGATTTGTTTGTATCTATTTTTGAGAGATATTCAGGAATTCCTCCTGTTATGCCATATGCGATTGCCTGACTTTCTTGATCATAATTCACAAGCATTTTTTGCGTTTCTAAATATGTGAAAGGTGTGATTTTAAATTGTGCACTTCTTCGTCCATATAACGGGCTTTTATATCCCAATACTTGATTTTCCATGAAACTCATACTAGAACCACACAGAATTAGAAACATATTTTTATCTTTCCAACACAAATCAATATGCTTTTGAATAATAGAAGAAATAGGGGGATAGCTTTCAGCTAAATATGGATATTCATCAATCGCAAGAACTATTTTTTGATTTGTTTCTAACATTTTATCAATCGCATTAAATAAGCTTTCAAATGAATCATATACGATTGAATCATTCCTCGAAATCACTCTCGACAATCCAATTTGAATATAGTTTATTCCATTTATACATTTTCCAAATAGTTCTTTTATTTTTTTTAAGTTTTGTTCTAATAAATATTGTTCTTCCCCATATAAAAGATATAAACTGTGTAATTCTTTATTTTTTAATTCTTTTTCTAATTTTGTTAATTCACTTTCTCTACCGACAAACATATAAGATCTCCATTTACTAAGTTATAACTTACTTAGTTATAACTTAGTAAATTATATCATCCCTTACAACTTTGCACAAGAAAAGGCGGGAACCCCGCCTTACTTGATACTATTCACTAATTTTGTAACCAACTCTACGTCCACTACATCATAGTCATTTTCATGTGGACTTTCTAAGTAACTATATGAAACACCATTTTTTGTTGTGGTTGTATCTGCTTTATAATTCTTACAAGAAGAATGCACCTGATATACGCCTGTATAATTCATCATCATTTTTGCGTTTTCTGCATTCATTCCACTGCCAGGAAGAATCTGAATCTTATCACCATATTGATTATTCAATACTTTAATTAAATCAATACCTTCCATAGCTTTTGATTTTTGTCCACTTGTAAGTACGCGATCCGCCCCTAAATCAATCAATGTTTCAATGGCTTCAAATGCATCTGGCGTAACATCAAAAGCTCTGTGGAATACAGCTTCCTTATTGTATGAATGAATCAAGTCGATCATTCTTTTTGTGTCCTCTTCACAAATTGTGCCATCCTCATTTAAGAAACCAAACGCAATTCCATCAGCACCATGATCCAAAAGAATCTTGGCATCTTCAAACATAATTTCTACATCTTCTTTTTCATAACAGAAACCAGCAGCGCGTGGACGTACCATACAAATTACAGTTAAATCTGTTTCTTTTTTTACACGAACTAGACTTGCGACACTTGGCGTTAAGCCACCAACACTTAACGCACTATTTAATTCAACCCTTTTTGCCTTACCCTGATATGCAGCTATACAATCTTGATAACTACCTGCACATACTTCAATCATTCTCTCCATTAGCCAACCTCACTATACTTAATGCGTATATTTTCGCATTCAAAATCAAATCACTACGATCCATCCATTCATTCGGATTGTGCCCAATGCCCTTTTGTCCAGGAAAACTAGGTCCAAAAGGAACTATATTTGGCATGATCTTCGCATAAGTTCCACCCGTAGTTGTAACTGGCGTACCATCCATGCCTGTTACCTTTTCATAAGTCGCCTTTAATGTTTGACATAAGAATCCATTTTTATCAAAATAAACAGGATCATAATTATGTATACATTCTACTTGTAGTCCTTTGCTTAATTTTGATTTGATTGTCTCCTCTATTGTATCATTACTAATACTTGCAGGATAGCTAAAAGAGAAGTCAAAGCCAAGTTTTCCTTCTAAATCCACCAGCTTTTTATTACTCATCTGCATTTTACCAAATTCAGGATCCTCAATATTTAGTCCCAATTTATTTCCAAATCCATTATCCGATAAAATATATTCATTAATAAATTGATTAAATACAGTTTTATTTTCAATAGTCGCACTCACACGATAGGTACTTCTTCCTCTTTCCGCATATACAACCGGATATTTACAATCGGGTGTCCAACCCATAATAGGTGGTTTTCTGACTTTAAGGAAATGTGTTAAATCTTCAAATCCCGTTTCTTCATTCGTTCCAAACAAAATATAAACAGGACACTTTAACTGAATTTTCAATTCCTTTATGGCATATAATGCGTATAAACAAGATAAAGTCGGTCCTTTATTATCTAAAATACCGCGGGCAAAGATTCTGCCATTTTCATCTTCATAAGCTGAGAACGGAGGATGATTCCATCCTTCTCCTACAGGTACAACATCTAAATGTCCCATAATGCCAATATAGTCTTCTCCTTGACCATATTTGGCAATACCCACCATATGATCGACGTTCTCTGTTTCAAAACCTAATTCACGAGCTAATTTCAATGCTTCTTCTAAAGCTTTATTTACGCCTTCTCCAAAAGGCATACCTGGCTTAGCTTCACTTTGTACACTATCGATTTGAACAACTCTTTTGATTCCTGAAATCATCTCATCGCTGATTTCATCGATTTTCTTTAATAATGCCTCTTCCATTTTATTTCCTTACTAATGGAGCTGTGCGCGTAGCCATATAGTTGTCCATCCATTCTTTACTGGCAACTTCAAATGTGCATTTTCCATCCTCATCATGATTTACTAAATATACTGTTGGGGCTTGTTTTTCAGTTGCCACTACAAAACTAAAACCTTCAATATTTGTAGCGCAACCCCATTCACCCTTATTATTCATCGCAATCAAAGACATGTCTCCAGCTTTCCCTCTTCTTCGTTTTAATTCTAAATCAAAATCGTGTACAGCCTTTTCACACGCTTGTTGAGGATGCATGCCTTCTTTCATTAGGCGAACGATTTCATAAGAAACACAGCCCTTCATAACATCTTCCCCTAAACCTGTAGCACTCGCTCCTCCGACAAAAGAATCTACATAGAATCCAGAACCACATACAGGCGAATCGCCTAGACGTCCTGGATGTTTCATGAACAATCCAGAAGTACTTGTAGCACAAGTCATGTGTCCTGCAGTATCTAGACAAACCATACCTACTGTGTCATGTCCTGAATATGGTTTTAATTCCGTATTTGTGATTTCTTTTGTACGATTGTGATAATGAATCTTAGCACGATCTGTAAGCATTGTTTTTCTTTCAAAGCCATGTCTTGAAGCATATTTTTCAGCACCTTGACCAATTAGGAAGTTATTGGCATCATAGTGCATTAGACTACGTGCAATACTAACAGGGTTGGCAAAATCTTTAACGCCACCAACACATCCAAATTCTAGTGTATCCCCATCCATAAAAGCAGCATCTAATTCTACTTCCATTTCTTCATTTGGAAGTCCTCCATATCCTACACTTTTATAGTATTCAAAATCCTCTACAGCTTTGATTGCTTCTTCAATCGAATCCGCTGCACTTTCGTTATTTTTTAACATAGAATCTGCTTTTGAAATTCCTTCTAAAGCCATTCTCCATGTTGCGATAATTCCGTACATACATTTTCCTCCTACATATGATTCAAAAATAAAATCGCTTTAAAAAAGCGACCTTATTTGTTTTTAAATTTTTTCATTTGCACGATAGCTTTTTTTAATACTTTTTCTGCATCCATCATACCATAATCTGTTGGATCAATAACCATAACTGGTGTTTTATCACCGTATTTTTTATTGATTTCATCAAATAAGAATTTAGTTTGTGGACCAATCAAGATACAATCTAAAGTATTTTTTTCAATGATGTCTTGAATGATTTTATATGAAAATGCCTTACATTCAATTGGCAAGTTGTGACTGTCAGCCACGTCCTGCATACGTTGTGCCATCATACTTGTTGACATCCCATTATCACAAAATAAGTATACTCTTTTCATATTCGTCTCCTACCTATTCTCAATATCTTGAAATTTCTTGAAAATCACGATTTGTTGTTGGGCAAAAGCCTTAAAATTTTCAGCTGCCATCAATTGATCCTCTGCATGCATCAACAACATATTTACCGCAACAGACTCTCCTCTTGCCTCTTGTTGAATCAAAGAAGCATGTGCTTCATGACCTTTAATATAAATAGCATCTCCTTCTTTAATTAATTCTTCTGCCTTATCAAATTCGTATTCCTGCGCCTTACGTGCTGCTTCAATATAGCTTGATTTTGCAGTACCTACACAAGAAATAATTTGAAAGCTTATCATTTCCAAGTTTTCCATAGATACCCTCCTTGTTCTGATTGTATTGTACATCATACAAATTTTCTTTTCTATGAATCGAACTTCCTAGCGATTAGGAAATATTCGATTATTCCTAACATCTAGGAAATTCCTTTCTGAGTATTCCATTCCTATACTTCCTATAATTAATATAGAAAGACAGGTGTACAAATGACAAACAATTATAAATGGGATTTATCTAAATTATATACTGGTTATGATGATCCAATCTTTTTAAAGGACTATGACCAGTTAGTAAACTACAAAATAGAAAACGTGAACACAAACACTTCCTTTAAACAACTCGAAGAAATCAAAGACTTAGAATATCGACTTCGTTTATATGTAACATTAAGACTAAGTGTAGAAGCCAACAATGAAGATGCTATTTTATGGTCAAGCAAAGTATTAAGTGCTTGTGCTGTAGCCGCAAATCAAATGAATGAATTATGGACAAAAATCTTAGAAGATAAAGAAATCAAGCAATCAAGTTATTATTCAACCTATAAATTTATCATTGAAGAAAAATTAAACAATGCTAAACACACATTGCCTTTAGAACAGCAGGAAATATTAAACTTAGTATATCCAACAAGTAAAAAAGCTTTCTCAGACATGTACTATGCACTAACTGGAAATGCCAAGGCCAACTATCGTGGGAACAGCTTACCTTTAACACAAGTAAAGAATATGTGTCATGATAATGATTCCAACGTTCGTAAAGATGCCTTCCTAGCCGAGCTTGAAGCCTATAAACCAATTGAAACACCACTTGCCTTTGCGGTAAGTGCCATTAAGAAACAACAACTTATAGAAGCACGCTTACTTGGCTATAAAGATCCTTTAGAAAAAATGTTGATTGAATCAAGAATGTCATCCAAAACATTAGATGCGATGATGAGTAGTATTCAAAAATATTTACCTGTATTTAGAAAATACCTTCGTACAAAGGCCAAGATGCTAGGTTATGATCATGGTCTTCCTTGGTATGAAATCTATGCCACTTTACAAGAATGTGACTTTAATTTCTCTATTGAAGATTGCGAATCCTATATTTTGGATGCTTTTGAAAAAGTAGGTGAAAACTTACATGAAATGACAAAAACTGCATTTAATGAACATTGGATTGATTATCCAACTTATGAAGGTAAACAACCTGGCGCATTCTGTGAAAACCTGGGTTGGATCCATGAAAGTCGTATTATCACAAACTACAACAATACATTAAGTGATATTATTACAGTTGCCCATGAGTTAGGTCATGCTTTCCATGGAGAAATGATTGAAGAACAGGCTATTTTAAACCGTGATTATTGTATGCCACTGGCAGAAACGGCAAGTACATTTAATGAAAATGTAATGTATAACTATATGGCAAGCATTTTACCTAAAAAAGAAAAATTATTAGTCATTGATACACAATTATCGGCATTATGTCAAAACGTATTGGACATCTATGCGCGATTCTTATTTGAAAAATCTGTATTTGAGCATATTGAAGAAGGTTTCTTAAATGCCAAACAACTATGTGAACTAATGAAGGAAGCCCTAAATAAATCATTCGGTGATGGTTTAGACAAGAACTGGATACATCCTTATCGTTGGATTACAAAGGTACATTACTACATTCCAGATATCGCGTACTATAACTTCCCATATACATTTGGTGCTTTATTTTCTCGTGGTTTATACGCAAAATTCAAAAAGGAAGGGACATCATTTATTCCTAAATATGAAAAACTACTAGCTGCAACAACCACAAATACTTGTGAAAATGTCGCAAGTATGGCAGATATCAACATTGAAGAAGAATCGTTCTGGCAAGAAAGTCTACAATCGATTGCCGATCAAATTCAAGACTTCTTAAAGGAGTTAAGCGCATGATCTCATTTGCGAATTTACATGATGATATAGGAAATGATTTGTTCGATCATAAAGAACAGTTGAATCGTTTGGATGAATTTCACTATCCTCGCTTTAAAGAAGGCAACATGAAATTTTCTGCCATTGTCTGCTGCTTTAGCGGCACTGAATCATGGCAAGATATGCAAGAATGTATCGTATATGCCAATGATTGTATTCATTCAAGTAAACATTTCTCATTTAACAACGATAAAGATATTCAAGTCTTTATCGCTGTTGAAGGTATGTGTGGAATTAAAGAAGATGTCACAAATAAAATTCAATGGTTATATAATCATAATGTACGTCTTGGTTCATTATGCTGGAACGATGATAATGCCTTAGCTTGTGGTGCAAGAACAAATAATAAACCATTAACAGATCTAGGTATTGAAGCGGTTCAAGCTATGAATCATATTGGCATAGCCATTGATACAAGTCATTGTTGCGAATGGAACTTCTATGATATCGCAAAAACAAGTACAAAGCCCATCATCGCATCTCACAGTAATGTGAAGGCTTTATACAATCATTACCGTAACTTGAGCGATTTACAACTAGACATTATTAGAAATAAACAAGGACTAGTTGGAGGTATTCCGGTTCGTTGGTTTGTGAAGAACAAGAAAGAAAATGCGACACTAGATGACTTTATTGAAATCCTTGAATACTTAAAAGAAAAGATTGGTATTGAACATATCGCATTAGGTTTTGATTTTATGGACTATATTCCTGGCATGGAAGATAGTAATGTGGTTGGTATGAAGAACATCACAGAAATCCAAAATATTGCACTAAAACTCAAGGAAAATGAATTCACAGATGAAGAAATCAATGCGATTTGTTTCAACAATGCATATTCATTTATGCAAAACTATTTATAAAAGATAAAATCCACCGAGCGGTGGATTTATTTTTTCATTAAATTTCGTCTAATTCACGATCATCATATGGATACATTGGTCTATGAATTTGCCTAAATACAAGCTTTTCACTCGCTTGATTTGTAGGCCCATCCGTTAGTGCCATAACACAATACGATGCATATTCATCAAATTCAGCTGAGATATAACCTTGTTTAACAACAACGACATCATAATCATCTAGATTTAGGCCGCTTGTCACATATTGGGCTGGCTCATAATATTGAATGGCATCATTTTCAACCACGACATACACAGGCATGTTTTCTACCTTTACAGTAATTACTGTACCAATATCTTCTTTACCAACATACATTTCTTCAGCTAAGCCTTTGGCTACAACACTACCTTTAATATGGATTTTTTGACATAGCTCATCATAGTCCATACCCAAATCAAATTCGACATTGTCGCCAACTTTTTTGTTCATTAAGAAAGCATGTGCATTAAAATCAACGATTCCCGAAATTAAGTATTTCTTATGATTAAAATCATCTAAATTCATAATTTGTCTTAAAACATAATTATTAAAGCCATCCGCACCAGATCCTACATTATCTCCAGAATCGGTAATAAAGCATGTTCCTTGATCATGATAAACAACTTGTTTGATTGCATCTTCTAAAGAAGCTACATTTCCATGATAGTGGAATTCATGACGTTTTGAATAGGCAAATTCACGAATTTTTCTTGCCCACATATCCGCAAATTCTGTGTCTTTTTTTGTCTTTGGACATACGACAACAGAACATCCTAAGTTTGGTCCATCATGTCTTAAATAACCAATGTGGAAAGAGGCTGAACGAATGCGACCTGTCTTTTCAGCTTCTTCTAACATATTGTTGATAGACACCATAGGTTCATCAAAAGATACACTTTTTTCTCCACCAATAATAATGGGAACACGATAATAAATTGGATGAATGTCTTCTCTATGATTTAATAGATCAATAAAATCTTTAGCCATAAATTGATACGTTTCCTTTGTATCAATGTGTGGTGAGTGTCTATAACATCTTAATAGATTTACATTTGAAACTAATTCTTCCGATAAATTTCCGTGTGGATCCATAACTAGGGCAATAGGCATATATGGTCCAACAATAGCACGAATTTCGCGTAGAATCGCATGTTCTGCTGAACCTCCTTGTAAACCAATCACCTTACTAGCACCATGAAGAAACAAGAAGATTCCATCAATTTCGTGTAGATGTTCTTTCACACTTTGTTTGAACTTATCCACAATAAATTCATAAGCCTGTAAAGTTACAGGTCCATGGGGATGTCCAATCGCACCAATACTTGGAATCAATTCAATGCCATTTTTTTCAAAAATATCTCGACAATACATAGAATCGATACAGTCTTCTCCATATTTCAAAATAAATTTATCTAGACTCATTAAAGATCTAGAGTGTTCATTGGATTCTGAACTAAATCTTCCAACTAATACTTTCATTGTTTTATCCTTTCAATATCTGCAACAATTCATTATCTAATCGACGAGCAAATTCAGCCATTAATAATACAGTTTGCCAATAATCCTTACGATGAATGATCAATCGATGAGAATGCATATAACGTGTAGGAATAGATAATGTCATTGTGACAACACCATCATGTGCTTTATGAATATTATCGGCATCTGTTCCACCACATGTCATCATGTCATAATTGATGTCTAAATCTAAATCTTTACAGATTTCTTCCATCTTTGCGATAAAATTTTTATTTGCGATAATTCCCGCATCCATTACACTTAATACAACACCTTTTCCTAAGCCATTGATTCCTTTATCCATTGGTGTATCCATACTTGTTGTTACGTCTAAGGCAATCGCAACATCTGGATGTAACATATTTGCAGCTGTTCTCGCTCCTCTTAAACCAACTTCTTCTTGTACCGTACCAACACCATATAAATTACATTTATGCTTATCTTGACTTAAAAGACGCATTACATCTACAACCATAGCTGCACATAAACGATCATCCCAGGCTTTTCCCATTAAATAGTTTGGGTTGTTCATAACTGTAAATTCTGTATCTGGCGTAATCATATCGCCAATTTGAATTCCTAATTCTTCAACTTCAGCACGGTTTGCGACACCCAAATCTAAAAATAAATCTAAGGGATGAATAACTTTTTCTTTGACTTCCTTACTCAATCCATGAGGCGCACTTGATCCTACAACACCTTGATATCTTTTCCCTTCATGTGTTGTCACTACAAGCGTCTGACTAGGTAGTACATGTCCCCACCATCCTCCAACTGGGAGCATACGAATGTAGCCTTGTTCATCAATTTCGCGCACTAGAAAACCAACTTCATCCATGTGTCCACAAATCATTAAAGTAGGCTGGTCTTCTTCTCCTTTTTGAAGTCCAATGATGGATCCTAAATTATCATATGTGATTTCATCCGCATAGGGACTCATCCACTTTTTCATCATGCGACTCACTTCTTTTTCGTTTCCACTAATGCCATGAGCCTCACTTAATTCTTTCAGCATTTCTAAATTAATATCACCAATTACTTGTTCCATAGTATCACCTATCGATTTGATTCCTTAAATTCTTGAATCTTTTCTTCATTTAAATGTTCAACAAAGACAGTTAAAGCTTTTTTTGCACAGTCATAATCATTTAGATCCATACTTTCAATTGCGCTATATGCATTTTGAATCGCAATCGATACATTGAGTATTGGACATCCAGCAAACAATTTGTGTACCCATGCACCTTCATTTAGATCCATACTATAGTAGTGCTGATATGCGATATCTTCCTCTTTACAGATTTGTACTAATGCATCTAATAAACCGCGGTTTGGCATCATTCCTTTATCGTAGAAAGATACTAATAAGCCTTTTCCTAGCTCTCCTACGCTTTGGTCTTTTTCATCTAATGTTTTAGCTTTCTTACAACCAAGTACAACACCTAGATCAGGTTTTACTAGTCCTGTAGCTGTTGTAGCGCCTCGCTGTCCTACTTCTTCCATAACGCAAGCTCCAACATATAAATCAAAATCAAATTCTTTATCTTTAACAGCTTTTAATAATTCAACAGCCATTAAACATCCAACTCTTGATTCTAATGCTTTTGAAATACATTGTTTTTGTACTTTGACAAATGGACCGTCTACAACGGCACTATCTCCTACAAATACACCAAGTGCTAATGTTTCTTCTTTTGAATACGTTCCAAAATCGATAACCATTTTTTCTGTGCCTACCACAAAGGCATTGACTTCACCTGTTTTTGTTTTTACACGCAAACGACTTCCTGGTAAGTATTGTTTATTGATTTTACCTATTTCAATAAATTCAGCGCTTCCATTATCATTAATTTTTGTGATCATTAATCCTGATTCATCCATGTGTGTAATTACTAATACACGTTTTGCGTTTTCCTTTTTACTTTTCTTTACACCAAATACAGAGCCTAAATTATCATATACAATTTCATCACAATATGGCTCTAAGTATTGTGCCATACATTTGCCAACATTTTTTTCATCTCCTGAAATTGAAATTGTTTGTGTTAAAGTATTAAGTATTTTTAATGTTTCTGACATGATTATGTCCTCCTTATATAAAGCAGTATAGACCTATTTTGTTTCACTAGATTCCAAATGTGTTTCCTATTGTTAGGAACATAAAGAAAACCAGCTCAATCGAGCTGGTCATTATTAATAAGCATGTTTTTCTAAGAATTCAGCAGTATCTTTTTTGTCGACTAACATTTTAGCGTATTCACACATAGCGCTTAATGATTCATTCAATCCAATTCCACCTTTTTTAGGCATTTTTAAAATTGTAACTTTATCTTTGTATGTTTCGATAGCCTTTTCACACTCTTGTGACATGATCGCAAAAGCAGGAATATTTGTTAGTTCTGAAATCACCTCAGCTGATTTAGCAGCCATGATACCATAATTTGCATAATTGAAACATGGTCCACAGATAACTACATCTGGATTAAATTTTTTTGCCATAGCCGCAAACTTCTTTGCGTTAAGTTCTGGGTCGGCTAAAAAAGTACCGTCTCCACAATATAAAGTAGCGATGACTTTCCCTCCTTGTTGATCCAAGAATCGAGTAAACATTTCACAAGAACCAATCCCCATTGCTTTTCCGCCCATAGGTAAATCAGGACTTTCTTTTCCTCCTAAACCAGCTTGTGTCTGGTCAAAAATCATCATAACTTTCATTGTGTTATCCTCCTAATCTTATAGATTATCTAAATCTAAATCGTCAAATGAGATATCGTCTTCTTCGCTTGACTCATTTGCAGCAGCAGCTTCTTCTGCTAAATATTTTTTATCTAATGTTTTAATGAATGGATAATAAATCATCATTCCTAATACCAACAAGAAGATTTGCCATACACTTGCTCTCCAAGATCCTGTAGCCAACCATCCTGAGAATCCAATTGGAGTTGTCCAAGGTAGGTTTACACCTGTTGTTCGTGGAATAATACCCCATAATGTTGCGAAATATGATAGGATCAAGTTCATCATTGGAACTAAAATAAATGGAATCGCAATAACTGGGTTTAATACAACTGGTAAACCAAAGATAATTGGTTCGTTGATTCCAAAGAATCCTGGAACGATAGATAATTTTCCTAATTGTTTAATACGTTCAGACTTACATACTGTAACCATCAAGATTACTAATGATAGAGTAGATCCTCCACCACCGAAGTTACAGAAGAAGTTACTGAATGGGTTTGTGAAGATATATGGTAATGCTTTACCAGCTTCGAATGCGATTAATTGTTTTGCAGTTAATACGTTACCAATGAAGAATACTGAGTTACATACAGCTGGTCCATTGATACCAAAGAACCAGAAGAAAGTACACATGAATGAATATAATGCGTTAGCTCCTAATGTATCTCCTAAACCTTCCAATGGTGTTTGTAGAATAGCTACTACAAAGTCTTGGAAGTATCCAAATTCTGTGAATGAGAAACCAATACGTACTAAGAATGCAGCTCCCATAACTAGACCACTTGGTACTAATGCAGCAAATGAATCTGCAACTGCAGGAGGTACACCTTTAGGCATTTTAATTGTCCATCCCTTTTTATAAGCGAAGGCAAATAACCATACTCCAAGAGTTGCACAAATCAAGGCCATAAAGATTCCGTTTGGTCCGATATAATCAAAATCTAAACCTGCGAAAACAGCATCTTTAACAACTTCACCTGAATCTCTAACAGCTGTGTGAATTGTTGGCATTAAAATAAAATAAGAAACCAATGCAACGGCAGCACCTTGAATTTTGTCTGCTTTAAATTCTCTTGCCATCGCATATCCTGTACCTAATGCAGTTAATAAACCTGTACAGTTAAATGATGCACGAGATACCGCCTTGAACCAGTCTGTCCAACCTGCACCAAGTACTGATGATACTGCAGCATCCCATCCTGGAATTGGGAAGTTTGCAATCAACAAGAAGATTGAACCAACAATTAATAATGGTGTAGAAATCAAGAAACCATCACGAATTGCGATTAACACTCGGTTTTTAGTTAGAACATCTGCCATAGGCATTAAAATTTTTTCTAGCTTGTCCATAAACACTCTCCTTTATTAGCTGTCTTTACTTTATCACAGCTATTGATAATGAATTCACTAAATGTTTTCCTACATCTAGGAAATTACTTTTCCG
>ENA-ORTG01002127-ORTG01002127.1-human-gut-metagenome-genome-assembly--contig:-NODE-2127-length-16561-cov-2.917303_pt1 | contig 16561 bp, 18 predicted proteins | sample MGYA00241906_ERZ509176 | MGnify/ENA primary metagenome ERZ509176 (study PRJEB26280, sample SAMEA2338811) | human gut metagenome | biome: human gut; feature: human-associated habitat; material: faeces...
CTGAAAACAAGCCTAAACTCGGTTGTTTCTTTTTAAAAACATGAAGTCTTTCTTTTCCATAACATGAAATTGGATAATAGCGATTGCCCACTTCGTCTGTATAAAACAAATCTAAATTATATGCCAAAATCGCTTTACACATTTGTATACCTTCACTTAAATCAATCAAAGAAGAATATACATTCTTATCTTTATAATAGGCATTAGCTCCATTATCTGTGATCATATATTCACAGGACAATTGATACTTAGAGGCAAGTGCCACACAAAAGGCACGGTCTCTTCCTGTCACAAATCCAAACGCATGTTTTTGTGTCCATTGATGAATGCATTCCACATCTTCATCTGTGACATTTCCGTTTGAATCCATTAAAGTTCCATCTAAATCCGAAAGAAACAACATTATTTTCGACGTTCTTTCTTAGCTTTTTTAAATGCTTTTTGTCTTTCCTGTAAGGCTTCGCCAATCTTTTTTGTGACTACGATCTTATCGCGGTTGCTCATTAACACATTGCAGTTGCGTGCCACAATACCATTTTTAAATTCAAAATTCGCAAGCATACGATAACGATAATATGTATCTTCAAAGAAGAACCCTTCTTCTGTGAAATAAATACGACGGTGTGTATAGGAATCAATGGCTAGTCCTAAAAATACAAGTCCAATACATCCATATGCTAAATAGTAATAATACGTTTGTCCATTGGAAGCTAATTTTGGTGCCATAAACATCAAAACAAATGCCAAAACAGCCATCGCAACCATGACCCCTACCCAATAGCCTCCATCGACCATTGTTTCGTAGTGTTTATGTGAGTTTTTAAAGTTTTCAAATTCCTTTTTGTAGGCAAGTCCACCTTTTAAGCTTTGATAAAATATGAATGCCATGTATCCAACTAATACAACACCCACAACAATTTTAAAAAATATATTATTTGAATTCATAATCCGTCTCCTTTTTAAGCACATTAAGCATTATAACATCATTTCATGCTATAATAAAAGCATTGTTGGAGGTTGTTTATGGAAGAAAATATGCAGGCTTTAATGGATCGTCTAAATAGTTCGAGTCAATTTCTGCAAAGCAATGACATGCGTGTAACAGAAGTTCGCCATGGTTTTGCGAAGGTAGAAATGATTATTGATGAACAAATTTTAAATATACATGGCTTTGTCCATGGTGGAGCCCTTTTCTCTTTGGCTGACACAGTCGCTGGAGCAGCAAGCTTTGCGACAGGAAGAGACAGCGTTACACTTACGGGTACAATTAATTATATTAAGCCTGGTCGTGGTGGCAAATTGATTGGGATTGCCCAAGAAATCTCAAGTGGAAGAACAACTGGAGTATATGAGGTATTTATCTTCAATGATGAAAATGTACTTCTTTCTCGTGCCACATTCACAATGTTCTTCTTAGATTCTGACAAGATGAAAAAAAAGAAAGAGCAGAAATAAAACTGCTCTTTTCATTTACTTAAATGCTCTTTTAAATCTTTCAAAAGGAGATTCAGATTGTCCTGATTTTAATTCTTCATATAGCTCTCTTTCTCTGCGAGATACTTTACGTGGAATTTCAACCTGTACTTCTACAAATTCATCCCCTTGTCCTGAACGAGATTTTACACCTTTTCCTTTTAGACGGAACTTAGTGTTTGGCTGTGTTCCTTCAGGAATTTTCAATTCAACATCGCCATATACTGTTGGCACTTGAATCGTACATCCAATTGTTGCATCAATTGAACTGATTGGAACTTTAATGAAGATATTGTTGTCTTCGCGTTTGAAAGTTGGATGTGGCGTAACCATAATTTCGATGTATAAATCGCCATTAGGCCCTCCATTTGTTCCTCTTTCACCTTTTCCAGGAATACGAATCTGTTGACCTGATTGAATGCCTGCTGGAATCTTAATATCTAGTTTTACACGACGGTGCTCATAGCCTTTACCATGACAATGTGAGCATGCACGTGTAACTTTCTTACCTGTACCATGACAATCTGGACATACGCTTTGTTGCTGAATCACACCAAATGGTGTTCTTTGTTGAGACATAACATATCCAGAACCATGGCATGTAGGACATGTCTGCACATCACTTGGGCTTTCAGCTCCAGATCCGTTACAGTGTTTACATGTTTCATCCACATCCAATGAAATCGTTTCTGTTTTACCAAAAATTGAATCCATGAAATCAATGCGCATCTGCATGTAACGGTCTTGTCCTTGTCGAGGCTGATTACTTGAACGGCGAGATCCTCCACCGCCAAATCCTCCACCAAAGAACGAACCGAAGATGTCTCCTAAATCGCCAAAATCTGTGAATCCTTGAGAGAATCCACCACCTTGTCCAAAGGCTCCATCCATACCTGCATGACCAAATTGATCATATGTTGCACGTTTTTTCTCATCGCTTAATACTTCATAAGCTTCATTGATTTCCTTGAACTTATCTTCAGCTCCAGGTTCATGATTTCGATCGGGGTGATATTTCATGGCCAATTTTCGATAGGCCTTTTTAATTTCATCTGGTGTAGCACTTTTGCTGACGCCAAGCACTTCATAATAGTCACGTTTTTCTGCCATGTGAATCCCTCCATACGATACGAAGAAGTTCTAGCGGGGCTAGAACTTCAAATGTTGCTTATTTATTTTACTTCTCAGTGAATTCACCGTCAACTACATCATCACCTGAGTGAGTTTGTGTTGATTGTGAAGCTGCATCACTATTTGGCTGGTTATACATTGCTTGTCCTGCCTGCATTGCTGCTTTTTCAAGCATGTCTAATTTAGCCTTAACTTCTTCCATGTTATTTTCATCTAAAGATTTTTGTAGATCATCACGCAATTTCTTAGTTTCTTCAGCTTGTTTTGGATCAATCTTATCTTTATTGTCTTCTAACATTCCATCGATTTGTGCAATGAAGCCTTCAGCTTTGTTACGTAAATCAATTTCTTCCTTACGTTTTTCATCTTCAGCCTTGTTATCTTCAGCTTCACGAACCATACGATCGATTTCTTCATCACTCAATCCACTAGAGTTTTGAATTGTGATGTGTTGTTCTTTACCAGTACCCTTATCTGTAGCACTTACGTGTACGATACCGTTGGCATCAATATCAAATTTAACTTCAATTTGAGGAACTCCACGACGAGCTGGTGCAATTCCGTTTAATTGGAAGTTACCTAATTCTTTGTTGTCATTAGCCATTGGACGTTCACCTTGTAATACACGGATATCTACAGCTGGTTGGTTATCAGCAGCTGTTGAGAAAATCTGTGATTTACTTGTTGGGATTGTAGTGTTACGAGGGATCAACACTGTCATAACTCCACCCATAGTTTCGATACCCAATGATAATGGTGTAACATCTAGTAATAATACATCATTTACATCACCTGAGATAACTCCACCTTGGATTGAAGCACCCATAGCTACAGCTTCATCTGGGTTTACTGAGTGGTTAGGATCTTTTCCTAATGCTTTACGTACTGCTTCTTGAACAGCTGGAATACGAGTAGATCCACCAACTAATAATACTTCGTCGATATCAGATTTAGACAATTTCGCATCTCTTAATGCATTTTCAATTGGAACCAATGTACGTTCTACTAAATGTTTAGTCATATCATCAAATTTAGCACGAGTTAATGTTGTATCAAAGTGCAATGGACCTGCAGGACCTGCTGAGATAAATGGTAAGCTGATTTGTGTCTGCATTACACCACTTAAATCTTTTTTCGCTTTTTCAGCAGCTTCTTTTAAACGTTGCATAGCCATTGGATCTTGTGACAAGTCAATTGCGTTATCTTTCTTGAATGTATCAACCATCCAGTTTACTAATACGTTATCGAAGTCATCTCCACCTAAGTGAGTATCTCCGTTTGTCGATAATACTTCAAATGTTCCATCAGCTAAATCAAGGATACTAACATCGAAAGTACCTCCACCTAAGTCATAGATCAATACTTTTTCTTCTCTATCTGTTTTATCAATACCATAAGCCAATGCTGCAGCTGTTGGTTCGTTGATAATACGTTCTACTTCTAATCCAGCAATTTTACCAGCATCTTTAGTTGCTTGACGCTGAGCATCGTTGAAGTATGCAGGAACTGTGATAACAGCCTTTGTTACTTTTTCTCCTAAGTAATCTTCTGCATATGATTTCAAGTATTGAAGGATCATTGCACTAATTTCTTGTGGTGTATATGATTTTCCTTCAGTCTCTACTTTTTCATTTGTTCCCATCAAACGCTTAATTGAACTAATTGTGTTTTTATTTGTGACTGCCTGACGTTTTGCAGCATCACCAATAATACGTTCTCCATCTTTGAACGCAACAACACTTGGTGTTGTACGATTCCCTTCTGGGTTAGGAATTACTTTACAATCTTTACCTTCCATAACCGCAACACAGCTATTTGTTGTACCTAAGTCAATACCAATAATTTTACTCATGATAATTACCTCCCTATTCGCTTACTTTTACTAATGCTGGTCGTAAAATACGATCTTTCAACATATATCCTTTTTGTAATACTTCAATAACCATTCCACTTTCAACGCCTTCTTTTTTCTCTTGCATTAAAGCCTGCATTGTATTGTGGTCGAATGGTTTATCGGCTGCATCTATTTCCTGTACGCCTTCTTTTTCCAGCACACCTTTCAATTGTTTATGAATCATCTCAAAACCTTTGACATAATTCTTAATTGCTTCATCCTCGGTTTGTACTTTCAATGCCATTTCCATTGAATCAAGAATCGGCAAGATTTCCGTTGCTGGCTGTTGGAAGCGATATTTTCGAGTTGCATCTGCATCTTTCTGTAGACGTTTCTTCATGTTTTCTGTATCTGCATAAGCACGTGCTACATCATTTTTTGCCTTGTCCAGTTCTGCCTTCAAGCCTTCAATAATTTCGTCTGAACTTGGTTCTTTTTTTTCTTCTGCTGCCTCTTCAACAACTTCTTCTTTTGTTTCTTCTTTTGTTTCTTCTTTAGTTTCTTCTTTTACTTCTTTAGTTTCTTCTTTGCTCATCGTTGGCACCTCCCTTATCTTTGTCTGTCCCAAAGACGTCTTCGATGACATTTGACATATAATCCATCAAGGCTACGACCTTGGAATATTGCATTCGATTTGGACCAACAACCATTAATTGTCCTTCCTCATCGCTGTTATAATGGAATTTTGTCGTTAATACTGAACAATCTCCGATTTGTAACAACTCGTTTCTTTCACCAATCTGGATTGCTACATTCCCCTCTTGATCCGTCCATTGATGGAATAAGTTTCCATTTTCCAATATACGCATCATTTGTTTCAACTTGTTGATGTCACTGAACTCTGGCTGATACAACATATTGCTTCGTCCAGAAACCGCAACTTTCTCTGTCGCAAATCGCATAAAGGCTGAAACGAACGCTTCAAACAAAACTTCATGTCGAACAAGTTTTGCTGCCATCATTGGTTCAATTTCTTTCATTTTGTCAACAACATCTTCAATTGGCGTTCCCACTAACTGGTCATTTAATAAATCTGTGCAATTTTGAATATCCTGCATGGACACATCTGTACCAAATTGGAACACTTTATTTTCTGTATGTCCTTGATCTGTGACAATGATCGCAACAGCACTTTGATTGTTGATTGGAATCAACTGTACATGCTGTAAAGTCTGATGCCTGCTATCAGGTCCTAGAACAACACTGGTCAAATTTGTCATGTGTGACAAAATATCACAGCTCTTTTGAACAACTTCTTCTAACGAATAATGCCTTTCACTAAAGACTTGCTGTAAAGCATTCTTTGTAGAAGCATCCAAATCCGCTTCCATAAGATGTTCAACATAGTACCTGTAGCCTTTTTGACTCGGAATTCGACCACTCGAAGTATGTGTCTTCTCTAACAACCCTAACTTCTCAAGTGTCGCCATCTCATTACGGATGGTTGCAGATGAAACCGGGAAATCTAGAAGTTCCATTAAAGTCTTCGAACCAACTGGTTCTGCACAACGAGTAAACTCTTCAACTATTGTTTTAAAGATTATCTTTTGACGTTGTGTGATTTCCATTGTGAAGACCTCCTTCTAGCACTCATTTTCCTTGTCTGCTATTAGTATATCACAATTTTTAGCACCGTCAACAATTGAGTGCTAATTTTCAATCAAAAAAAATAAGGATACGAATATCCGTACCCCTATCACTTGAATTTCATCATAAGCTTTCCAATCAATTCTTCATTCACTGCAAAGATTGATGCGATAGTTTAACATTGAAACCTTTGTCTAGCATAGTTTGATATACTTCAAATTGATTTAGTGCAATACTATGTTTGATACCCATCTGGATTCCTTTGTTTGTTGATTCTTCAAACATTTCATCTAATGCTCTACACACTTTTACATCTCCCTTCTCGCTTTTCTGGTAGATACTCAATAACTCTTTGTTCTTTGTCACTACATACGCAAAATACAATGCATCACGATTAAACTCTCGATCTAGATCTTCTTTTAAAATCTGTTTTCTATAGATCATACGCAATAGATCAAAAAAGTCCTGTGTTGCCTTTTCACCTGTATTATACTTGTGATTTGTGTTTAGCTCAATCAGATTCAGTTTAAACTCATTGAACATATCTTCAAATCCAGGATGAATAATTTCTAGTTCACTCAATCTTCTAGCAGCATTCCACTTGGATTCACCCACATATAAGACGACTGTTAAAATCATGGGAAGTCTTGTATGCATAGGTACATGCTTCTTAAAGTTTTGTCGAATATAACGCATACGAGCAACACTTTCATATTCCATGACTCTTGCGACCATAGACGGATCGACATAGCTTTGGCTTTCAATCACGAACAAATCTAAATATGTACCATCCTCATACCGTTTGATGATATCCACATGCTTACTAGATACATTCATGACAAGTTCACTGTTTTCATCCTTAAGATATTCAGGCTTCAACACTGGTTGTCCATCAAATAAAAGTGCATTGAAGATCGAGACAAAGTTTTTGGGTTGTCCTAAAAACTTCTTAGACTCAATATCCATCGAATTCAAGATGATTCCTCCTTTCTTCTCTCTCTAATACGAAAAAAAAGAAGGAAATTTTAGAAAAGATGCACATTTTGATAATTTCACATAATTCAATCGGATTTCACAATATTTACCAAAGTTATACTAAAATTATGACAACATGGAATGTTATTCTATAAGTGCCTTAAAGATAAGGCAATGAATATAGAAATAAACCAATATTCATATCTCTCTCCTAAAAATAATAATAAACAAAAGAAACCATTCTAGACGCCAACACTAGAATGGTTCCTTTTATTTGAAATCCGATTTCTTGATATATGCATAGCTATTCTTATATTTAGCATTTACATTCAAATGATTATCTTTAACAGGTGCTTCACTCGATATTTTATAGTATCTGTTTTCTTCCTTTAATATATGAATCGATACAATACTTCCTTTTTTATAAGTATAAAGAACATCTTTTTTATTTGGTGCATATACCTTTAAGTCCTTAGATAGTTGTATTGTTTTGATTGGATTCTTTTTTTGGTCAATACCAACTTCATCCAATTGATAATAGAAACTAGCCGCTTTTTCTCCCCAGTACGGATCAGAAGCATAGTTCACGTTGATGCCACTTGCCTTATCCCCAAACCACGAACCGTGATATCTTGAATCTTCAGGATTTAGATAGCTTTGCTGCAAGAAATTGTAGGCATGTTGTTTTACACAATCCGCTATTGATTTGTATTGATTTGCGTTATCTGGATTTTCATCAATGGCTGCATGACCGAATAAATTATGATATTCAAGCGCATACTGACTAAGTCCTAGACCACTCTCATTTAGGGCAAGTGCATACATCATAGATGCGTTGATTGCGTATTTAGCTTGTATATTAAAAAATACATCGGCTTGATTATAGAGTGCGGATTCATCGTTGACATACGTATTATAAATCACATTATTCAAATACGACGTGGTTCTGTGAGGAACATATTGATAATAGTTATAGTATGGATTTTTATTGACCTTGTTATCATCAATTAAGTTTTTATAGCTCGTATAAAAATAGTGACCATCATATGAATAATAGGCAGTATCTTCTTTTAAAAATTGTGGAGCAGGACCAATCGCAATAGAATTCGCATTTCCTTGAACAAGATCTGTAGAAATCGTATGAATGAGGGAACCGTTATAAACATAATATGTGGATAAAGTATAAGAATCGTCATATAAGTACAATTCAACATTGTTGATGTCTGTCCATGCTTGCACGCCGCTTATTTTAAAGTGAACCTTCTTTCCGTTAAAGCTGGTTCCTAAATATTGAGCATCTGCACCATAACTTCCATTCACATATCCAGTTTCATCTGTATCTGTTGTGTATTCTGTATTTTCAGTTATGTCTTTCGTCTTTAAATTAACAATGCCAGATTGAAGTCGTAATATTTTTCCGTTTTCATCTTTTATACACGCATATTTAGAATCGATTGTATCCATCTTAAAAGATGCGAAGATGTAATGCTTATAGGAAGCTTGTACTTCACTTGTCTTTAAATCTTCTACGTAGTATTGTCCGTCTTCAGTGATTTTTAAAATGATGAAGGGAATAACTATAAATACGAAAATGAGTAAGGTAAGAATAAACACAATTGGTATTTTTTTAACTTTTCTTTTCTGTTTCATACTTCATATTATACTCTTATCTTCAAAAATTGCGTAATAGGACAATTTCCATCGACAATACTTGTTCTTTATATTAAAATAGATGGGGTATATCGCTAAAATAAAGCGTTTTTTAAGTGGTAAAACACTCAAGATATAAAAATTATAGAGAAAGGATGTATATTTATGGCAAAAATGGATGAGCGTTTAGAAAAAATGGTTGAGCGTTATCGTGAAATCAATGATTTGATGATGCAAAGTGATGTTGTATCAGATCGTAAGACAATGGCAAAATTGGGGCGTGAACAAAATGAGTTGACACCTATTGTAGAAACATACGAAGAATATAAAAAAGCAGTTGAGGAATTAGAAGAGGCAAAAGTTCTTTCAAAAGAGGAAGATAAAGAAATTCGTGAAATGGCACAAATGGAATTGGAAGAATTAGAACCAAAAATCCAAAATTATTTAGACCGATTAGAATTACTTCTAGTACCAAAAGATCCTAACGATTCTCATAATGCGATTTTAGAAATTCGTGGAGCAGCTGGTGGAGACGAAGGAAATATCTTTGCCGGAGACTTATTTAGAATGTATTCAAAATATGCAGAGGCAAAAGGTTGGAGAACAGAAGTCATTGAAATGGAAGATAGTGAAGCTGGAGGATTCTCATTAGTTTCATTTAAAGTCAATGGAGAAGGGGCTTATGGAACTTTAAAATTTGAATCTGGTTCTCACCGTGTACAACGTGTGCCAAAGACAGAATCACAAGGCCGTATCCATACTTCTACCGCAACAGTATTGTGTATGCCAGAAGTAGAAGCTGAAGATTTTGATATTGATATGAACGACTTGGAAATTGAAACAATGCGTTCAAGTGGAGCTGGAGGACAGCACATCAATAAAACCGATTCAGCGGTTCGTATCGTCCACAAACCAACAGGTATTGTAGTTAAGTGTCAGGATGGTCGTAGTCAGCATGAAAACCGTGCAACTGCCTTAATGACAATTCGTGCTCGTGTATATGAAGAAAGACAGCGTGAATTGGATCAAAAGAACGAAAAAGAACGTCGTACAAAGATTGGTACTGGAGATCGTGCAGAAAAGATCCGTACATATAACTATCCTCAAAACCGTGTGACTGATCACCGTATTGGGTATACAGTCAATCAGTTAGACCGTATTATGGATGGTCGTTTAGATGATTTAATGGCTGCATTACAGCTTGCAGATCAACAGGCAAAAATTGCTGGAGAAAAAGAATAATGAGTACATATCATTCATTGATCAATGAAGGTAAAGAACGTCTTTATAAGGCTGGTCAAGGCGAACAGGCAGCGCAACTTTTCATGGTGGAATTGTGTCGTCAAAAAGATATCAATTTATATATTTCTATGGATGAAGAGGCGGATGAACAAATTCAAACGGATTATTTAGAAGGAATTCATTTAATGGAAAATGGAGAACCATTAGGCTATGTATTAGGGTATGAATGTTTCTATGGCTATGACTTTATTGTGAATGAAGATGTTTTAATTCCTAGACCTGAAACAGAAGAACTTGTAGGACTTGTATTATCTAAGTTTGATGATTATTTTGCTGATAAAGATCATGTCAATGTATTTGATGTGGCAACAGGATCAGGTGCAATTGGTATCACTTTAAATCTAGAAGAACCTAGAATGGATGTGATCGCATCGGACATTTCAAAAGAAGCTTTAGTGGTTGCACAAAAGAATAATGAAAAGCTTAATGCTCATGTAAACTTTATTTGTGGAAGTATGTTAGATCCATTTGTAGATCGCGATTTACATTGCGATATTCTAGTTTGCAATCCACCATATATTCCAAGTGAAGAAAAGATGGAACAAAGTGTTGTGGACTATGAACCGCACGTAGCTCTATTTGGTGGAGAAGACGGATTAAAATTCTATCGTGATGTATTTGAAAAAGCACATCTTGTATTGAATGAAAAAGCTTTTCTTGCCTTTGAAATGGGATGGGATCAAGGTGAATCTTTATCGAATCTAGCTCGTGAATATTTTGCATCTGCAACGATTACTGTACATAAAGATATGTCAGGAAAAGATCGTATGTTGACGATTGAATTATAATTTAAAAATTGTTGAGCAATACTTTTGAAATATTGAAATGAATATGCGATAGTATATACGTAAGAGGAAATAGTATATTTCAAGAGGAGGATTATTTATGAAATATAGATGCTTAATTTGTGGACACATTTATGACGAGGAAAAAGAAGGCGTAAAATTCGCTGATCTTCCTGCAGATTGGAAATGTCCAACTTGTAAACAACCAAAAGAAAAATTTGTTCCAGTAGAAGACGAAATGACTTGGGCTGCTGAACACGTAGTAGGAGTCGCAAAAGATGTTGCTGAAGACATTAAAAACGATTTACGTGCTAACTTCGAAGGTGAATGCTCAGAAGTAGGTATGTACTTGGCAATGGCTAGAGTAGCTCACAGAGAAGGATATCCAGAAGTTGGATTGTATTATGAAAAGGCAGCTTGGGAAGAAGCAGAACATGCCGCAAAATTTGCTGAATTATTAGGCGAAGTTGTTACAGATTCAACTAAGAGAAATCTAGAAATGCGTGTAGAAGCTGAAAATGGTGCTACTGCAGGTAAAGTTGATTTAGCTACTCGTGCTAAAAAGGCAAACTTAGATGCAATTCATGATACAGTACACGAAATGGCTCGTGATGAAGCTCGTCATGGTAAGGCATTTGCTGGATTATTAAAACGTTATTTTGGTGAATAATAAAACCACATAAAAAAGCATAAACTGGCTGGGGCTTAAATGCCCTGGCTTTTTTTGTTTTCTGCGATCTCATAATCCAGGTTGTCATTTTCTTTGTCATTTTATAAAATTGTGCCCGATTGTTTCCCTTGTATTGTCACTGACAAAGTTGTCACTTTGATTATAACACCGCTATTTATGCGTGTATAGGGCTAGTAATGTATACGTATCATTTTTCCAAGTCGGGTATATATACCTGACTATAGTCGGGTATTTATGCCTCAGCAACATATATATAAATACAAGGCTGAAAGATTGAAGTCTTTGTATCGGTCGAAAAAACGACAAGCGAATAACATTGTCACTCCGTTTACGAAAAACACCGCTTTAAAAAAGTCTGTTATGTTTTTGTGACTCCGATTCTGTATCTCCTATATAAAGGAGACTAATCTCCTTTTTAAAGGCGACCACACATATAGAATATATAATATAGGTAGCTGGTATGGCACACGTGGATTTTGCACATCGGAAGAACGAAAACTTATACCACCCAGCGTTTTTTTAATTCGCGTAAAGTATACCGCCCAGCGTTTTTTGATACGCATAAAATCGATTGCTATTCCGCTGTAAGAATCCATTGATCATTCGCATAAAATCGATTGCTATCCCGCTGTAATAATCAATCGTTAAACGGGTGCTGTTTATGTCGCTAACGCGACTCATAAAGGTAAAAAAAGGCAGGGGCTTGTTGCAGTGTGCATTTATTAGTAAAAAAACGTAGATTTTGCTGTTTTTGTCTATTTAAGCCCGGATTTTGCAAATTTCTTGCAAAAAACCCGTTTAAAAAGCAATTTTTGCTATTTATAACAGATTTTCGATGAAAAAGCCTCATTACGCCGCGGGGCGGCGCTTTCATGAAGGAGAAAAAAGCTTTTTTCTTCCCTATGTATAATGCAGGATACGCACGCTTACGTTTTTCACCTTAATGAAGCAAAACAGCTTTAAGCATAAAAAAGCCCTAGCATAACGCCAGGGTCTGTTTTTATTTAAGGCTAGTAATCACTTCAACGACTTTATTTAATTGTTCGTCTGTAATTTCTCCAGCGACCACTTTTTCAAATAATTCTTTAAGGACAGGGCTTTTTGCAACTTCTCTACCAATAGCAAATATCGTTTGGTCCTCTTCTGTTCCTATAAGTTCGTATTGGGTTACGCCTAGCACATCGGCCATTTTTAAAATAGTGGCCGTACCCATAATGTGACGACCGTTCACGTAGGCCCCGATTTGCTGTCTTGTTGTTCCCATTGCTTCCGCCAATTCTACTTGTTTATGCGGTACTCCAATTTTCTTGGCTGCTTTATTATTAGCAAGAATGCGACGAATATTATCGCCAATAAGATTTTTAGCCATGCTTCTGCGCCTCCTTTATATACATATTATACACCCAACGAGTGCAAAAAGTAAATAATCATTACTCCATAATTTAAAAAAAATAAAAAAATGCATAAATATATATTGACATTTTGGACAATAGGCATTATAATGTAGTTACAAGGTAAGGGACGAAGGAGAATACGTAAAAAGCAAAATTATAAAATTATTTATTGGAATAAAGAGGGAACAAAGCAATTTATTAAATCGGAACAATGTAACGTGCGTTTATTAGGTAGGTGCAGGACCGCAAAGCGGTGTAGGTCCTGTACTGTATAAGATCATTTAAAGAGGCGTGGCACGAATAATCGAAACAACAAGACAAAATTCTTGTACAAAGATTATCGTGTCGCGCTTTTTTCGTATTCTCAATACCATAAAGGAGGATAAGGAATATGGTACAAGAATTATTAAAAAGTTTTGAAGAATTTGACGAAATCGAGGATCAGTATTTATCTCAGATTTTTGCAAGCGATGAAGAAACCGAACGTGTCCAAGCGCTGGCAGCTGAAAGAAGTGCGGAGACATTCGAAAATTGCAACTGCAAAACCAAAGAGGAATTTGAAGCAATTGTAGGAGAGGCATTATAGAAATGAAGAGAATGATCTACTACACATCAACTGAAAAGAATGCTGCCGTGATGGCTATTGAATCTGGCGCAATGCTTAGTAACACGTATAACATTGTCATTTTTGCGAAGCAGCGCGAAGCGGAAGCATATGCCGCTAAACGTGATGGGGATAAAAAATCAAGTCGTAAATTATGGTAGCTGTACGATGCAGTTACCAGAAGAATTCTGACATATATATATAAAGTAAATAGAAAAAGGAGAACGAATTATGGAACAGAACAAAAAAAGCATATTTGAAACACTGCGTGCAATTAATGTTAGTGGAAAAACAGAAAAAAAGAATGGGCTTACATACTTGTCATGGGCTTATGCCTGGGGCGAACTGTGTAAGGTCTATCCAACGGCTACATATAAGGTCCACGAACGAGACACTCAATGGGGTCCATGTAATTATTTTACAGATGGCCGCACAGCTTGGGTCAAAGTCTCTGTTACGATTGGGGATTTAACGCATACTGAGATGCTACCTATTATGGATTACCGTAACAAAAGTATCCCTTTGGATAAGGTGACATCTTGTGACGCTAATAAAGCAATCCAACGCTGTATCACTAAAGCAGTCGCCAGATTTGGCTTAGGGTTGTACGTGTACGCCGGGGAGGATCTTCCATCGTCTGTAGAATATTCGGACCCAATACAGGCACAGCCGGTGCAACAACCTGTTGAGAAAGCAGTAGTGCAACCACAAACGACAGCACAAAAGCCAGCACAGTCACAAGTGCCAGTAAAAAAAGACACAAGACTTATTACAGCAGAAATGGTTGACATCATTAGAAAGATAGTTGGAGAACATGGTGTAACAGGGGATTTTATTGATTTTATTTGTGAATCCTACAAAGTTTGTAAATTGGAGGATTTAAGAATTTATCAATTTAACCATATTAAGCAAAATATTGAAAAATTAAAAACCATGTTTGACGCAAAAAGAAAAAAGCGTCTTGCAGACGTCGTAAAAAATGCAGACATCACAGTGGACCCGGCGGCTTTAAAACCAAAGGATATGGGAACAACGTTCGGTGACGCGATTTTGCCACAGCAACCACAAGAAAAAAATGAAGGTGAAGAGGTAAGCCTCGAGAGTTTAGGTTTATCGCCTGAAGAAATGGAGGCACTCATTGAGTGTGGAGATGTCTTTAGTTAGTAGGAGGTAACAAATTATGGCAAAAATAAATTCTAAGTCAAAAGGCAAAAGAGGGGAACTGGACCTGGTCCATTCCCTCCGTGACGCGGGCTTCCCAGATGTAAAAAGATCAGTTCAATATTGTGGAAAAGCTACTGGAACAGCGGATTTAGTCGGGCTTCCTGGAGTCCACGTTGAAGCTAAAAATGTGGAACGGCTTAATATATGGTCAGCGCTTGCCCAAAGTAAAAGAGACGCCGAAGCAGACGGGAACGGAGATATTCCAGCAGTTTTCTTTAAACGTAATAGAAGTGGTTGGTATGTGGCGCTTCCGCTGCTTGACTTCAATAAATTATACAAGGGAGAATTACACCATGAAAAAGAAAAATAAGGGTAGACAAGAAAGAGTTTACACAACTGGTGATCACTGCGACAATAATTGCGAGTTGCACATGTATAATCCAGCGTTAGCGCGCGACTTATGCGGCAATATCGCTGCTGCCGCATTATTTTACCACTTAGCATACAACATCAAGTCCCGTTTAGCAAACGGTGAAACGGACAAGAATGGAGTGCCTTGGGTAAAAACGAGTTATCCAGGAATTTTAAGATTCATGACAGAGTTAACATCTGTAGATCAAGTAAAAAATCTTATTAACATTTTAGTTGAACAGAAGTTAATTATTAAAGTTGGGTCAAATTTGAAGAATGCTTATACATTAGCCCCTATGGGCTATGCATATGCCAAAGACAGACAGACGCTTGGAGATAAGATCCCGACAATGGAGGCCATCAAAAAGTCTATTAAAGATGCTGAGGTTAAGAAATTCGTAAAAACAAATGATCCTAGGATTAAAGCAATTATTGATCACTTTAACTTCATCGCTGGAGAAGGACGTTTTGGAATGGGTAAAACGAACACAAACTTGGTAGCTACGTTACTCACCGAAGGACGTACTGTGGATGAAATAAACGATGTGGTTGACTACAAATACCGAGAGTTAGTGGATACTAAGCACGCAAACTGGATACGACCTTCCACTATCCTTGGTAAAGCGTTCGATATATGGTTTAGGCAGATGCAAGACGATCCCGACTTTTCAAAAGCAGAAGCGAGACGCAGACAGTGCGAACGAGAACCGATAAGAAAACCGATTTACCTTACTGACGACGAAAAAAAAGAATTCGAAAGATTCTTAGATGCTATTGTAAAAGACTACCGGGCAACCCACGACGCACCAGACAAGGTCGACGATGACTGCGACGGCGATTCCTGGGAGTTACCATTTAAGTAATAACCAATAAAACACAAATATGGACGGGATATATAATAACAATCCGTAACAAAGTAAAACGCCACTATACAGGCGTTAAATAGAAATTAATTATTAGTAACAAAACAAATATAAAAAATCGTAATCGTAACAATGAAAATAGAAAATTACACTCAAAAAATGAGTGTTTAGATATATTTCGTCCTTCTCAATAAATAAAAGGAGGACAAAAACATGATAAAAGACAGACGCGCACAGGCGCAATTCATCTCTTATGATTCGTTGTCTGTTAGTAGAAATATGAATGTCGATGAGACAGGAAAAGGAATTTTCCATCCAGCAGATATAGATGCAATTCTTCAATTCGAGAACTCAAAATCGCACCCTTTAAAGCCAGAATATAATCAAGCAGTGCTTGTGTATGAGTTCAAACACCAGCATGCAATCATGCCCATTGGGCAAAAAATCCTTCTCCAAGGGCTTGCAGGAGCTGGCTCTCTGGCTTGACAAGTACAGCTGTAAGGAAGTCTGCATGGAATCTGCCGGCAAGTACTGGATTCCTGTCTTCAACGTCCTCGAAAATAACTGCCTTGTAACCCTCGCACACCCCAAGTACACAAAGCCGCAGAAGGGCAACAAAAATGACCGGAAGGACGCA
>ENA-ORTG01002133-ORTG01002133.1-human-gut-metagenome-genome-assembly--contig:-NODE-2133-length-16516-cov-3.450276_pt1 | contig 16516 bp, 13 predicted proteins | sample MGYA00241906_ERZ509176 | MGnify/ENA primary metagenome ERZ509176 (study PRJEB26280, sample SAMEA2338811) | human gut metagenome | biome: human gut; feature: human-associated habitat; material: faeces...
CATCTACAATGAGGATGACACAATTCTTGTGGGGAATGAAGAATCGAAACTCATAGGAATGCAGGGCAACCGAAGGATCGGTGACGGCAGTTCCATCATTGCGGGGCCGTTCTTTGTCTGCGGGGACACCGGCGAGGACTTCCGCAGTCTGACGGATGCGGAAGTAGAAAAGTATATGGATCGTTTTGCGGAGCCGGAAGATATCACGGACGAAGAAGTCCAGCGTGATACAGGCTTCGCATTCTTTTTCGGAATGTAAAGAAGGAGGATATCACAATGTCAGCAAAGACCAGTATTTCAGCAAGAATCGACCGCATGGTTGATTCCGCCAACAGCAAAGTAAAGGCTGTCGCCAGCGTGACCATTGGCGGCGCGTTTGCCGTTCACGGCATTAAGGTCATCGATTCTCAGAAAGGGCTGTTCGTACAGATGCCTCAGTCTTCCTACGAAAAGGGCGGGCAAAAGCACTATACGGATCAGTTTCATCCCATCACAGCCAATGCCCGTGAGGAACTGAATGCGACTGTTCTGGATGCCTATGAGCAGAAGGTGGAGCAGTCGGATACCCTGGACGAGGATGAGGAACTGCCCTTCGGCCCGTCCATGTAAAAATTTTTCTGGGATTTTCCGATTCTCTCTGGACTTTTGGAACCTGCCAAGTATTGTTGGGGTTGAGGTGAAATACGATGAAAACGAAAATCCTGACCGCTATCGCAATGCTCCTGATAATTGTAAGTGTTGCCGGATGTGCCAGCTCCAAACCCATACCGGATGCCGCACAGCTCCAGGCACCCGCAAGTGCAGCAGAGCAGCCCCTTCCTCAAGCGCTGAGAGAAGCCGTGGGTGAATTCAAAACAACAGATTCCCGCACAGAAGAAAAACCGGAAGTAACGGCAGAAAAAGAAATGATGATCTCCACGCTTCCAACGGAGCCGGTTCAGACCGAGCCTGCCCAGGAATCCGCAACCACGGCTAATCCTGAAGCCTTTGCGGAGTCTGCGCCGACTCAGCCGACAGAGGTTTCCCCCTGGCCAACCGAGCCTGCAAAGCCCACGGCGCCGGAACCGGAATCCACCAACCCACCACAGCCTACGGAACCTCCAAAGCCTGTGGAGCCTGCACCAACAGAACCTTCTCCCACGGAACCAGCCCCAACCGCACCGGTTCCCACAGAACCCCAGCCAACGGAACCTGCGGGGTGTACCCATGACTGGCAATGCGTTCATCATGACGAGGAAGGACATTGGCTGGCGGGTATTATCTGCGATTGCGGCTGGACGGTCTACGGAAGCCCGGATGAGTTTTCTGCTGCCTGGAACGCCCATTCCGCATCCTTCCCACCGGAGGAATCCCTGTTCGAGCATGGCGGTTACGGCTGCGCAGATGAATGGGTCGTGGATACCCCGGCTTACGAGGAATGGTATTGCAGTCTATGCGGGGAGCAGATGCAATAAAAACTGAAACAATGCGGCACGGGACAAAATTCTGTGCCGCATTGCTATTTTCCCAACACAATGATTGAAAAGGAAGCAACACAGAAGTATAATACTCTCAAGTCGGAGTGGACAATCCGCATATGTAATTCAGGAGTAAAGACAATGAAAGCATATCAAGAGTTTTTACAGCTCGGCATTAGCCTTGCATCGGTTGGAATTGAAACAAGGAACGATGAAACATCGTACTTTTGTACACCTAAAGGTGCTTCAATAATTGGTTGGGCTGGAGTAGACGGCATCCACTACTGCTTCATTCGGGGCTTCGGGGAAATGGTTTTTGCGGTCAGTCCCATGAATACAGCCCCTGATTTTGTCCATCCGCTGGCGAAAAACTTTAAGGACTTCCTGCGGTTGCTGCTGGCGTGTGGAGATGCCGCTGCTTTGGAACAGGCATGGATGTGGGATAAAACGCAGTTTGAATCCTTCTTGAAAGAGAATCCTGCAACCGAAGAACAGAAGAAAACTCTCTCCGAGATTGCCGAAAAGATGAGTTTGACGGGTATGGAGCAACCGTGGGAGTATATCAAATCACTGCAATCGCCCTTTGATTACAGCAAGATCAGATACACGGAAGAGTATTACGACATAGATATGAACCCGGCAGCGGAACCAACTGCCCCAGAATGGAAGGTCTATTTTGAAGGCAACTTCTGGGGACATCAGGGAAAGGATCACGCCGGAAAGGAAATCCCCATTGGAAAGCAGTTTGAGTGGGCGGGACATCATTGGTTGATCCCCGCAGCTTACTCATGCAGCAAGGGCTTGGTGATTGATTTCTGTATGCGGGTTGAGGCCGATGAAATCCGTGCTTTCATGAAAAAATGGAATCTTACGCAGGAAAATGACGCGCTGGAAAACTTTACGCGGGAGCAGCAGATGGAACTGGAGCTGGACAATCCTCTGTGTCTTCATTTCAATCCACGGCTTGATCTGAACGACCATGAACTGCGAGCTTCTCACGGCTGCGCCGTAACGTACAATCCCTGCCTGCCGGATGGGATGGGCATTGAGTTGGAAGCGAAATGGGCTGTGGAGCATTATGGCCTGGACACCTCGTATGGATGGGTCGTTTGCAGAGATGCCTTTCCGTGGGTGAGCAAGCGCCGACCGGAAATCAGGACGCTTTCCCTGACCATGGAACAACAACTGGTTTCCATCCCCGGCCCTCATTTCACGGTGAAAGCTCCCGGCGATTCATTCAGTTTCGTCCATCCTGTGAGCCAGACAGCATACACGCTCACCGTACAGGAATTGGAGCAACAGACTTTGCCGAAGAACAGCTTTGGCTCTGGCCGATGGTTTTATCCAACACATTTTACCGCCATGAGTTACACGCTTTCGCCGGAAGCGTCAGAGCGAATTTCAGTCAGCGATTGTGATGATAGCGACAAACCGCTTGAAATCATGCCCTCCGATGATTCGTTTGCGCCCTCTGCGAGCAGCAATGCCGCATGCATCGGAATTATCGGCGGATCAGACGGACCAACAGCGGTTGTGATTGGACCACAAGGTAAACCCTGTGCTGCGTGTTCTGCATTGCATTTTGAACCTGTGCAGCATGACATTGAGTGGCGTATCACATTTCATGAAAAAAGATATCATGATTTTAGCCTTACCCTTATTTCGGAATGCTTCCAAACAGATTCTTGTCGTTTTCCCAATTGAATTACGGTAAAACTGTCACCTGGTTTTTCACGAAATCAGGTGGCTTTTTCTTTTTCAGGAGGTGATCACAATGTAAGAAATATCGCGCAGCCCTTTTCCCGGCAAGCCCTCGGATGGTAACCCATCGGAGGGCATTATTTGTATCCTAACGAATCAAGGAGGACAACAAGTGAAAACATTCAAGCAACTCATGGCGCTGCTTTTGGTTTTCGTGTTGGTCGCAGCCTGTGTACCTCTGGGCACAATCACGGCATTTGCGGCAGAGAACGATGATACTGACTTCTCCACCGTAGACACTGAGATGGATGCCGAACCGGAGGAAAGCACAGAGCCTGCCGAAACCGAGAACGAAGCAGCGCCGCCCCCAGACGAATCTGCCGGTACGGAGCCGGAGGAAGAACACTCCTCCACAGAAGCTCCAGAGGAAGATTCTCTCCCTTCCGAACCGGAGGAAGAACCCCCTGAACCCAATCCTGACGAAGAAGAAACGGAACCCAATCCCGAGAACCCGTTTCTGGATCTGGCCAATGAGTTTGACCCGGAGGTCTTGAATTTCCTGTGGGAACTGTTCCCGGATGGAGAAATTCCGGTGGATTTCGATCTTGTGGATTTCTTTAACTCGTACACCACCTACGGCGGCAGCTCCGGTTCTGAAACCGGTGACGGCGGCGGTGGAGGTAATGCTGCGGGAAGTGGTTCCAGTAACATGGTAGCCGCCGGTGTAACCATGCAGATCGTCTACTACCGGTACGACCAGTGCTACAACCGGTATAACTCCCATGGCAGTGTCGTGGGCACCCTGCAAAACGGAAAAGCCCTGCCCTGGAACGCTACGGGCAAGGACAACGGCTCATCGGAAACCACAGTTTTTGACACCTATACCATCTCTCCGCACACCTTCATCGTGAAAGCACAGTGGAATTCCTACCCCTATGTCTATCATTTCCCCAACAGCGGACTTGCCGAAGATAACTGCAAGTTCACCTGGGTGGGTTTTACCAACTACTGGTTCAACTACTACAACCCCGGCGGCAAGCCCGAAACATCGCCCTATATCGTCCGCAATGAAACGAACGGCAGTCTGGCTATCGAGCAGTTCCTCGCCAGAATCATCCTCGGCAACAGCTATGGAGCCTGGGACAAGCTGGATGTGGCGAAGGGGCAAACCGTGGCAACGGACAGCTCCCTGTATGCATCTGTCTTGAAATACCTGGGTGCCAGCGATCTGGCAATCCAGAACTATCTGGATGCCTATTACGGCAAGCTGAGTATTTCCCAGAACGGTTCCACCCTGATTCCCACCATCATCTGGTCCTGGGTGGGTGCGGAAAACCTCGGCGGCACCAACCGAATCTACACCATCGGGGATGTAGCTGCCAGTGGTTCTTCCAACACATCCTGGCTGAAAACCGCCTATACTTCCGGTGCCAACTGCAACACTGGATTCGGTGCCTGCTCTTGGATGAAGAATTCCTCTGACACCATGATCTGCAAGCTCATGCTGGGCGGCAAGCATTCCTCCAATCACAACAGCAGTATTTGGACAAGTGCCGGTTCTTCCAACCTGTTCGGTACCGGTCTTGTAAACCGTATTCAGACTCAGGTGGATGCCACCGCAGAGAACGGAAGCAATACCTTCTATTATCTGCGCGGCTACTGGACACCGTATGGTTCCGGTAAGGGCTCCATCAGTCTTACCAAGACCAACTCCTCCGGCTCCGCAAAGCTGGCCGGTGCGGAATTTACCCTGTACCGGGACGCGGCCTGTACCGTTCCTGTAACGAGCAGCGATTACGCGACCCTGTCCACCTCGGATACGGGCTATGTCAGCGCCAGCGTCCGCAGAACCAACGGAAGCGGTCTTGCTCAGTGGACTGGTCTGTACACCGGCACCTATTTTCTCAAAGAAACCAAAGCTCCGGACGGGTATCAGGTCAATGTGGATGCCAGCGGCAATGTGCAGGTTAAGGAAGTCACGGTCTCTGGCGGCACCGCCAATGTGACCCTGACCAATGCGGAGAACTCAAAGCAGGTCAGCTTGAAGAAAACCATCAACGCAACCCAGGCTTGCATCGATCAGATCCAGGGCAATCCTCTGTACAGCCTCGCCGGAGCGGAGTATTCCGTCACCGTAAACGGTAAGGTGGTGGAAACCCTCAAAACCGATGCAAACGGCAATGCAGCTTCCTCTCAGAAGTACGCTGTGGGTACAGTGCTGACCATCAAGGAAACAAAAGCCCCCGCAGGCTACAAGCTGGATACCAAAACCTACACCTACACCGTTACCTCCGGCAATAATGTGGTCTCCGTCTCAGACATTCCCGTGTTCGACCCGCCCTTTGTTCTGACCAAGGTGGACAAGGACACCACCACGCCCCAGGGCGACGGCTCCTTTACCGGGGCGGTATTCAAGTGGGAGTTCTTTGCCAACAGCAACTGGTCTGGCACGGCAGCGCGAACCTGGTATTTTGCCACCGATGCAAACGGCAGATGTATTTATAGAAAGGATTATCTGGCCTCCGGCTATACCAGCAGTGCGCTGTATGTATCCCCGGCAGGGGTGAATCAGCTCCCGCTGGGGACCTTGAAGATCACCGAAGTGAAGAACTCTCTGGGTTACACGGTCATTCAGGATACTCTGTACTGCTCCATTGTTGCGGATTCCACCAAAGCCAGCGGCGCCAAGCATGTGTGGAAAGCGGAATCTGCCGCCATCCTCAGGGCAATGGCCAATGGCGATTGGGGTGTAGCGGAACCCATCGACACCAGCTTGTTCGGCTCTGTGAGCGTGGATAAGTACGATGCTGTCACCGGGCAGACTCCCCAGTGCGAAGCAACCCTTGCCGGAGCGAAGTTTCAGGTCATCAACAGCAGTAAGAACTCCGTGGTGATTGGCGGCAAGGTCATCGCTCCCGGAGGTGTTTGCTTGGAGCTGACTACGGATGCCAAGGGTCATGCCGCAACGGGCAATATCCTCCCGGTGGGCACTTATTGTCGATAAGGAACGACACCGCCAAAAGCGTGTGGCAGCCTACTGCCGGGTTTCTACCGACAGTGAAGAACAGCTCACTTCCTATACCAATCAGATGAAGGTCTATACGGAGATGATCGCCTCCAATAAGGAGTGGGAATTCGCCGGCCTGTATGCGGATGAGGGCATCTCAGGCACGAGAGCAGACAAAAGACCCCAGTTCCAGAAGATGATCGAGGACTGCCACAAAGGGAAAATCGACATGATCATCACCAAATCGGTCTCCCGATTCGCCCGAAATACCGTGGACTGCCTCGACTATGTCAGATCACTGAAAGAGATCGGCGTGGGTGTCTTCTTCGAGGAACAGAACATCGACACCCTGAAAAGCGACAGCGAACTGTACCTTGTCATCTACGCAGGCTTCGCCCAGTCCGAATCCGAAAGCATCAGCAAAAATATCACCTGGACGCACCGCAAGAACTTCGAAGAAGGCAAGCCCATCTTCATGTACAGCCGTATGCTCGGCTACAGGAAGGGGGAGGACGGCAGTCCGGAGATCGTCCCCGAGGAAGCCGCCATCGTGCAGAGAGTCTATGATATGTACCTGTCCGGCAAGTCCACCGATGAAATCTCCGAGATCCTTCAGGCAGAGAAGATCGTCATACCGGATAAAAACTTAACCTTCAGCAAATCCATGATTATCCGGATGCTGAAAAACGAGAAGTATTGCGGAGATGCCATTCTGCAAAAGACCATCACCATCGACCCGATTTCCAAGAAACGAAAAGCAAACGAGGGGGAAGCCCCCATGTGGCTGGTAGAGAACAGCCATCCAGCCATCATCTCCCGTGAGATGTTCAACAAGGTGCAGGAGGAATCCGCCAGAAGGAAGGCAAAGGCGCCTGTGTCGCAGAAAACCTCCATGACAGCCTCAGGAAAATACTCCAAGTACGCACTCTCCGAGGTCATGATCTGCGGCGAGTGCGGCAGCCGGTATAAGCGGGTGACCTGGAATATCCGAGGAAAACGAAGAATTGTGTGGCGATGCGTCAGCCGACTGGACTACGGGAAGAAATACTGCACCGAATCCATCACGGTGGATGAGCAGGCCCTCCAGCGAGCCATTGTAAGAGCCTTGAACCGGTTTAATGTCGAGGACGAAGCAACATACCTCATGCTGATGAAATCCACGATTGGAGAAGCCATCGGGATCAACGGCAGCTCCGATGAAATCGATCTTCTGGAACGGCGGATTGATGCCCTGAACAAGCGAATGCTTGACCTGGTATCTCTGAGTGTTCAGGAGGGGGATGATGCGGAAAACTATGAGGATGATTTCAAGAGTATATCCGCACAGATCGACCAGCTCTCCAAACGCATCACGGCGATTCGGGAGAGCGAGAGTGAGGACGGTGACCTCCAGGCAAGGCTGAAGGAAATCCAGGACATCATCGACAAGCGGAGAGAAAACAAGGATACCTACGATGACTCCATCGTAAGGCAGATGGTAGAGTGCATCAAGGTCTATCATGACGGCAGACTCCAGATCATCCTCGGCGGCGGATACGAACTGGAAGAACATCTGGAAAGCAAATTAGGATGAACAGGCCAGCCTTGTGCCCAAAAGAAGTGGTGGCTGTATTATCACGAGGTATAATTTCAGCAATGAACGGGAATGAATTAAACGAGGGCAAGCATGAGACGCAAAATCAAAGAACGAAATTAGAAAACGGAACAAAATGTGAAATATTTTGAATTCGCATTGACTTTTTCTGATTGGGATGCTATGATTAAAGTGCGCAAAACTATAAGGAGGTAACTGGCGTGAACAACACTTTCGTTCGGCTGAATGGTCTTACTATAGAGAACTTTAAAAATGTTAAGAATGGTCAGTTAAGTTTTGCAAACCCTAGGAAGGCATACCGAACCAGTGTCTTAGGTTTGTATGGACAGAATGGTTCCGGAAAAACTGCACTGATCGACGCAATTGAGCTCTTGCAACTAGCACTTAAGGGTCAGCCTATTCCTTCAAAGTTTGCTGACTACATTAATGTTGAGGCTCAAAATGCTTCCCTGCACTATGAGTTTACTGTTGCAAGCGATATTGGAGAATATCAAGCATTTTATGATTTTGAGCTGCGTGCGGAGAGAATTGAATCACCTCAGAACATGGCTGTAAGTAGTAGCGAGGAGCCACACTATCGAGCCGTTATTGCAGCTGAAGTGCTTAGCTATTCCTACGAAGACAGTCAAATTAAAGTGCGAAAAAGCCCTTTGATCGACACAGCATCGACAAAGGTTTTTGCACCGGCTGGCAAGTATTCCTGCCTGATCGGAAAAGATAAAGAAGTTGCGATGAACCTGATGGTTGACAAAAAAGTCGTGATGGGAGCATCAAGATCGTTCATTTTCTCAAGAGAGCTTCTGACAGCGATGAGAAATAATCAGGCAGGTATCACTAATCCTGAGTACAAGCGCCATATGCTGCTCATTGAAAGCTTAGTACGCTATGGGAACTTTGAACTGTTTGTGATCAATACAGCAAACTCCGGAATTATTAGCATGAACATGCTTCCTCTGTCGTTCAAGTATGAAGATGGAACGAATGGAGCGGTTGGCAATATTCTGATTCCTTTGGAAGATGCTGCGCCTATTCCTGAAGAAGCTGTATCGATGGTTGAACATGTGATTGCCAATATGAACATTGTTCTCTCACAGATCGTTCCAGGACTGACAATTCGAATCGAAAAACTAGGCGAGATGGTTTTTGCCAACGGGAAAAAGGGCGTTAAAGTTCAATTGATGTCCCTAAAGAACAAAAAGGCAATTCCATTAAAATACGAGTCGGAAGGAATCAAAAAGATAATTTCAATCCTTCAACTTCTGGTTGTGGTATACAATCGTGCATCGATTACGGTTGCCATTGACGAGCTAGATGCGGGAGTATTTGAATATCTTCTTGGTGAATTGCTTCGCATTATCTCTGAAAAAGGAAAGGGGCAGCTTCTATTTACTTCCCATAATCTTCGCCCGCTGGAAACTTTGGATAGAGGGTTCATTGCATTTACAACAACAAATCCGTCAAACCGTTACATTCGAATGAGCAAGCTAAAGGACAATAATAATCTGCGTGACTTCTATTTCAGAGATATCGTTTTAGGCGAACAGATTGAGGAAGTCTACGATCCTACAAATAACGCAGAAATTGCCTTAGCTTTTCGAGAGGCGGGTGAGTCCTGTGGCTCGTAAAAAAGTCGTTTTTGTTATTGTGGAAGGGCCATCGGATGATGCAGCCTTAGGCGTAATTTTGAACAGACTCTTCGATAAAAGTAAAGTTCATATCGAAATCATACACGGAGATATTACAACAGACTTGAATATAGATCCTGTTGATATAGCCAGTGCTCTTGGAAAAATCGTGAAGGACTATGCAGAGTCCATGCATTTCTCCCAGGTTCATTTCCAGCAGGTTATTCATTTGGTCGATATGGATGGGGCTTTTATTCCCAATACCTCGATTGTAGAAAATCCGGATGCCGACAATCCAATATACTCCTTGACTGAAATACAGACAGCAAGACCGGAGCAGATGGCAAAGCGAAATGAGCACAAGCAGAGGGTGCTGAATCGCATCAGTAAGTTGAAAAAAGTGTGGGCATCAATTCCGTATCAGGTATATTATATGTCATGCAATCTTGACCATGTTTTGCATGGGAAATTGAACAGTTCGGATGAAGAAAAAGAAAATGATGCCTATTCTTTTGCAAAGAAGTACAAAGACGATATTGATGGCTTTCTTGCATTCATATCTGATTCAGACTTTTCACGGATGGAGGGGTATTCTGATTCTTGGGCATTCATCAAGAAAGATCATCACTCTTTAGAGCGTTTCACAAACTTCGGCCTGTGCTTCTCAAATATTCGAAAAGAGCGGGCAGAGCAAGAAACAATACAAAAGTCTGAATAATCTACATATTAGAGAGCGGATTCGGTTTCTGAATTGTTTGGTTGTATGCAATTCTTTATAGAATACCGAGTGCATTATGAACGGCAGACAGCGAATAAGCGGCCGAAGCTTATTCGCTGTCTATTTTTATCCGTGATTCACTTCCTCGCCCTCGTTACTGCCGAACTGGCCGAGAATCAGACTTTCATATTCGTCCGATTCCGCAAGCTCGTCTTCTTCATCTGGCTCGATCCAGAGGGCAACATCCCTGGCATACAGCTTGTTCATAAACAGCTTGCCTGCAGTGCTTTTCTTTTTGCCGTTATACTCTAAGATCATTGCCTCGGCATAGCCCATGGAACCCGGTCGGCGCTCCCTGGCGGTACGAGTCAATTGCTTAATCGAAACGGCGCCAACCTTTTCGGCAAAAGTCTCGTCATTCAGTTGATCCTTATACACCACACAGAGTTTAGTAACGGCATTCATAATGTTAGCGGAGAAGGAATTGGAGTCACCCTCCCAGGTGGCAATGATGAGGCGGAGAACACGATTCAGGACTTGATAGCCATACTTTTTGTAGATGGCCTCCAGAGTGGAAACCGCACAGATATGTCCGGGTGCTCTCTTGGCAGCAATCTTCATACCATAGGACTCCACCAAATCACGGATCATCAATTGATCCGGATTTTGAGCCTCGATGTTTGCCATAAAGATCTCATATGGCAGCAGTGATTTCACGAACTTCATCTGATTGGCAAAGATGTCCGCCTCATGGGCATAGCACAGATCATCGTAAATCATACACCACACCGGTGTTTCTCGTGAGCCGGAGGCAAGCGCCACAATTTCGATGGTGTGCTGACCATTGAAAACATAGTTGATACCGTCTCTTCGGCTGACCTTTACGGGATTGATCTGAAAGATATCAAAATTCTCCGCTGTTTTCTCAATGTGTGCCTGGGAAAGATTACGCTGGTAATCCTGATTGGAAACCAAATTCTTTATGGGGATCTTCTCAAAATGCACATTGGGGACAAAACGATCTAAATCATCCATTTTCATTGTCCTCCATTTCTAATAGCAAATCCGCTATGGTATTGCTCAGTTCATTTAAAGCCCGAACCAGGTTCCCTTTTGCCTGCGGGGAAACACTGGTCAGGTCTGCGGTGTTCTTTGTCCGTTCAATGGAGCTTTGCCATGAGGGAATCGTCAATGTCAAACTGCTGATCTCTGCATCAGGGTCAAACTCGGGCATATCCTTCACGGAGGGGGCTGCCGGTGCATCGCCGGAAACAGCCTCGAATCTGCTGCCTTGGACAACAGGCCGGGTTGCCTTGTACTGCATAAATTCAGCAGGATTGCGCTCAATTTTCCGATTAATTCTTCGGAGATCTTGGGCTGGAAGCTCGGCCATTTCCATGACATGTTTGTGGGCGATCTTGTACTGACCGGAGAGTATTTTCGGAACAAGCTTTGGCTCTTTCTTCCCAATCTCCTCCAGGGCACGAGTGAAGATGGCGTATTTCTGAACAGTAGCAGCGGATACATTGTTTTCTTCGGCAATGCGCTGGGCTGTCCAATGCCGACAGACCCTGTCTTCCTCGGCTTCACTCATAGCCGATGTGTCAATGGAATGCTGATTCTTCCCAAGCCGGTTGCGGATTCGGGTCACGACCTTCTCATTTTCATACTGCATTCCAATCAGAAATTTGCGGGTTTCCTCGGTAATGTTTCTTCTTCCAAGCTGATTGGCGCAGATCCATGCGATGGCGGCCTCTCGATATTCAAACTCCATCTCCTTAACTTCAAAGGGAATGTCATATCGCATACAGATCTCGTACCGATTATGACCGTCAACAATGACGTCATTCCAAACAACAATCGGATCGCGGCAGCCGTCAGAAAGAATGTTCTGCTCCAACTGAGTGTATTCTCTCTGCCGCAGAGGACGGATCAGGTGCTTAAATTCTTCATCTGTTTTTAGCCTTCGCCTTCCCATTATTCTGCCTCCAAACTATCAACTTCTTGGAGGGTGTTGAGTGGAAAAACGGCAGCGTTTTCCTCGGTAATGATTTCACCGGTCAGCCGATAAGTACACTTGGCGTCCAACTCTGTGACCAGTGCCAGTAGCTGACTGACAAATAAGCTGCTGTAAATCTCATAAGAATTATCCGGCCGCAAAGCAGACAGATTCACTCGATGGGTAAACCTTGTCCGGGTGTCGACACCTTGAATTGCCATCATTTTTGCCGAAGGGCTTACGAGTAATTGGATGTACTTAGGTGTTCCGAGAAGCGCCAGCGTATTGCGATGAATACGAATTCGGTATTTCTTCAAATCAACCGCAATGGTAACCTGCTGCTGTGTCTGTTCACTCACGAATCATTCCTCCTCCCGGCAGAGCGGTCTGACCGACATCTATGGAAGGAGCCGGATTCTGCCGAACTGCCTTGTTTTCCTTAATTGAGTAGATTGCATATGCACCTGCCGAAGCAGGTGCAAAAATGGAGTTACATCATCGGGTTTTCCAGAAGGTCTTCAATATCGCAGCCAAGCACACGTGATAATTTGTAGAGTATCCGTGCCTGGGCTTTGTCGATATCATTTCCCCGCTGCTCATACATCTGAATGTTGCGAAGATTCACGCCGGATTGCTCCGCAAGTTCCGTCTGCGACAAGCCGCGGTTCTCGCGGATTCGTTTCAGCTTGGAATCACCTTCGGCAGCCTTATAGAGATCTTCCATAGCATCGATGAAGTTTGTGATGTCCATTTCATGATACACAGAATACATCTCGATGATCTTGGAAAGCGGAATCCGCTCGAAGATGTCCTTGAAACGCCGACCGGTAAACCACTGGTATTCCGCAACAGCCCAACCGGCCCAATACGCAGGAGAGCAATCCTCTGCGTGAGTGGGTTCCGGAAGTTCCTTTCTGCCGTATGCCTTTAAGATGACTGCACGGGCAAGCTCGACACCGGACATACCCGCAACATAAGCAGGATTGCCACGCTCAAACTGCTGGGCATAGCCTGTGGTGAGAAACAATGCAGTTATCCAATCGGGCTTTAACTTGCAGTCGTTGATGGCGTAGTCGAAGAAAGAGGATAATCGATCCTTGGCATTACTCAAATAGGATTCGCTGTATGCGTGGGTCATCACCGACCATCTCCTCTCTCAAGATATCCAGCACGAAGATATCGTCCCGATAGGACTTGCTCTTCTTGATTTCCTTACGATAAGTGTCCCTCGCTTTGGTGTCTCTATCCAGAAACTTGGGATAATAGACACTCTTGCTCACCGGATAAGCGTTGATGAAATGAAGGCGGTCAAACCCCTTTTGAGAAATGACAACTGTCTGCTCTCCCAGCTTTCCAAGCTTCAATGCCTTGTTGAGACTTCGAAGCGGCAGGGTGTTGGACACGAAGGACTCTGCATACTGGAAGTAGGAATCGTCTGCCCGGTAGCCGATGACAACATCATAGCCGGACAAGTCAATGGAATAGTGGTCGATAATGTAGTCCCTTGCATCGATGGCAACCTCGGAGTCCAGCTTGAAAGTGCGGAACTGGAGCAGCAAGGCGATCCAGTTCAGGACGGTATGGTTTCCGTCCAACAAGTTCAGCACCTTTAGACCATCCGTGTCAAAGGCGTAGCTGTTGACAAATCCGTCTGTGTTCTTTTTGCAGGCCCACTCACGAGCCATCTCGTCCACTTGTGTGCAGTAGAAGCCCATGCCATAGTCCTTGTGGGGATTGCCAATATGAATATCCGGAATCTCAATGATGTGGTCAGTTCCGTGAAGCAATTGGATGACGCTCATAAGCGGCAGCTCCTATAACATTGTGATGATACAGATAGATTGTATCATTGCGATGATAGTTTGTCAAGCGGCTTTAGAAGCAAAATAAGAAACGGAGAAATGGTATAAAGTGAAATATCTGAATTCAAAATGATAATGGGATGAATTCAAAAAGGCTTATCGCCACACTCATTTGGGATACCAAAAGGTTAGGTTGACAAGATATATCTGCACCCTGTATAATAGAGCTAAAGTGGTTAGGTTGCCACGAGATGAGGGAGGGCTGTAGATATGGGAAACGCTGAACTATACGACAGGATCATTGCCTCTTACAAGGAAAACGGCTCCGTCAAAAAGACTGCCAAAGAATTGGGAACGAGTGTAATCAAGGTTCGTAGAGTGCTGATCACGGAAGGGCTTTGGAGCAGCGCAACGAGTCGAACCATTCAGGATTTGCGGGAACAAGGGCTTGATACAAAACAGATCGCAGAGAAACTCCACTACACGGAAAAGAATGTTCAGGCATTCTCTCCGTACACAAAAGGTGCATACGGCAGAGAAGAAAAGAGCAGCTATTCTCTCCAATCCAGGAAGTACCGTGAGAGAAAGCAGACTGCCGCCGATAAGGCAGTAAAGCCTTCTTCTGATGTGCCAAAAGAATACATCCGTGAAGATGACCTGAGTGAATTCCTGAGCAGGCAGCGGGACAAGCATCCCATCGCCTTAAAACTGCATCTGGAACTGGATTTGGAAGGCTGTTCGGCACAGGACATGGGGATCCTGCACAAGTATGGGAAAGTGGAAAAATCTATCTCAAGAGATATCATTGTCCCGGCAGACATTACCCTCCACGCTCTGCACTATGCCATTCAGAAACTGTTTGGCTGGCAGAACAGCCACCTGCATCATTATGAGTTTCCGGAACAGATATTCAATGAACTGACAGGAGGAAGTTTTACAAGATGGTGCAGTTTGGCGGGGATCTATTTCCGGTTTCCCGATGAAGAACTGGACGATCTGTATTGGGATGATGACTATGAGCCGAACATTAGCATCAAGTCATGGCTGAAAAGCAAATACAAAGGCCCCTATTTTTATGGCGGCATTGGTGACTACTATTTGGAAAACCAGTGCCGTGTCCAGGAACTGAAAGAACAGCTTCCGTCCTTTCAAGTCCGGCCTTCCTTTGCTGAATTCGTAAAGAAAAAAGGAAAAGAGACGCAGAGGAAGATTGTTTCCTTAGAGAAGGCAAACATCGAGGAATTCAGAAACAGCGTTGATCTTGGCGGTGATCTGAACCACCTTCTTGAAAGACTCAGCCTGATGGAATACTTGTTCCTTCCGAGAAACAAATACTTCCTGGATTCCATAGACGAGAAGATCTCCTTCCTTGAAGATGGAATGGAGGGAAACCTCGATCAATGGAGAATGATCCTTGCAAATCTTGATGAACGATACGACCAGTTTTGCGAGCTGACAGCGTTTACAACCGTCCGAATGCAGGCACAAAGTAACCGGATCAATTATCTGTATGACTACGGCGATGGCTGGGAAGTGTCGATCGAACTCACGCAGGATTACTATGCGAACGACCTTGAAGGACAAGATGGTTCTGTAATACGCGCTGTTCTGGACGGCCACTCTCCGGTTTGCATTGCAGCAGACGGACTTCCTGTTTTTGATGATGTTGGTGGAATCGGTGGTTACATTGATTTCCTGACAACAATCCATCGGAGCGAGGACGAAGAAGAACGAGGACAAGCTCGTGAGTGGGCAAGCTCACTTGGATGGACTGGACGAGCAAACAAACCACAGAATCTCCTTTGACGAGTTGAGATGATATCTTTTTCGGTTCGCAATGGAAAAGGCAAGAAAGAACTCCGACCACAATGGTCAAAGACCAAAAGAATATAAAAAAGTCCGAAAAAGCCTTGTCACAAGCGGGTTTTCCTAAAAACCCTGTGATATCTTTTTCGGTGCTACGAGCCATGTTGTGCAACCAAAAAAGATATTGCACCGGAAAACCCCGATACCACAACGGTTTCGGGGTTTTTTCGTGCCCCAATTTTCAAGTGCAAACAAAAAGATATTTTTCTTTGTTGAGAGGACTTGAACTACCGACCCCCACTATTTCAGGCGGCTTTTGAGAGATGTATTCTCCCGAAAGCCGCCTTTTTTCGTTTCCACTGAAAAAATTTTTTCTAAGATCTTCCTTAAAAAGTAAGGATGACCTCCCCGCTTGTTCAGGAAAGAGGTTTGCCCTACATTTTAGGGCAAACCTCACTTAACTTAATAACACCGTAATCTATGGGCTGACTTTGCAGAAGTAATTCTATGAAGTCAGCCCTTTTTTTATTTTCTACGAAAGGAATGAGCACCATGATCAAAATCAGAATCAAAAACGCCGATCACGAGATTGACATCCGCTTCCCTATCAGCGAGAGCGAACTGTTTGCAAAGCTTGGTGAGATCCACGCTGTCGAAGGAAGGGACGCCGCTCAGTCCGCCCTTGTGACGGATGTCTACTGGCCGGAGGAATTCTCCATGCTGAAAGACCGATTCGCCAATCTGGACGAACTCAACTATGGTCAGAACAGTCTCGAGGATTCTATATGCTTCCGGAACGCTTTCAAT
>ENA-ORTG01002147-ORTG01002147.1-human-gut-metagenome-genome-assembly--contig:-NODE-2147-length-16406-cov-9.270503_pt1 | contig 16406 bp, 16 predicted proteins | sample MGYA00241906_ERZ509176 | MGnify/ENA primary metagenome ERZ509176 (study PRJEB26280, sample SAMEA2338811) | human gut metagenome | biome: human gut; feature: human-associated habitat; material: faeces...
ACGACCCCCTGGAGATATGGGACACCCAGCGCCGCGCCGCGGCGGAGGTCATCGCGCACCTGCCGGAGGGCAGCGTGGCGGGGATCGGCGTCACCAACCAGCGGGAGACGACGATCCTCTGGGATAAGGCCACCGGTGAACCGGTGTACAACGCCATCGTATGGCAGTGCCGCCGCACGGCGGAGCTGTGCGAGGACCTGAAGCGCCGGGGGTTGGAGGAGCGCATCCGCTCGGCCACGGGGCTGCTGATCGACGCCTACTTCTCCGGCAGCAAGATCCGCTGGATACTGGACAATGTGCCCGGCGTCCGCCGCCGGGCCGAACGGGGCGAGGTGCTGTTCGGTACCGTGGAGAGCTGGTTGATCTGGAAGCTCACCGGCCGGCATGTCACCGACTACGCCAACGCCAGCCGCACCATGCTTTTTGATATCCACCGCCTGGCCTGGGATGAGGAACTGTGCGGCATTCTGGGGGTCCCTACGGCCATGCTGCCGCAGCCCGTGCCCAACAGCGCCGTCTACGGCACGGTGCAGCCCGGTATCCCGGGACTGGAGCCCCTGGCGGGCGTCCCGGTCTGCGGCGCGGCGGGCGATCAGCAGTCCGCCCTGTTCGGCCAGACCTGCTTCGCTCCCGGCGAAGCCAAGAACACCTACGGCACCGGCTGCTTCACCCTGATGAACGTGGGCGAAAAGCCTGTGCGCTCCCGCGCCGGACTGTTGACCTCCGTGGCCTGGCAGGTGGACGGAAAGACCACCTATGCCCTGGAGGGCAGCGTGTTCAACGCCGGCAGCACCATCCAGTGGCTGCGGGATGAGCTGGGTATCATTTCCTCGGCGCCGGAGATCGACGTGCTGGCCGCCACAGTGCCGGACAGCGGCGGCGTGGTGGTGGTACCGGCCTTCACGGGCCTGGGTGCGCCTTACTGGGATATGTACGCCCGGGGAGCTATTCTGGGCGTCACCCGGGGCACAGGACGGGGGCACATCGCCCGGGCGGTGCTCAGCTGTATCGCTGCCCAGGTCACAGACCTGATGCTGGCCATGCGCCAGGATGCCGGCTGCGATATTGCCCTTCTGCGGGCGGACGGCGGGGCCAGCGTTTCTGATGTGCTGCTGCAAATGCAGGCAGATCTGCTGCGTATCCCTGTGGATCGGCCGGAGATGGTGGAGACCACCGCCTTCGGCGCGGCGGCGCTGGCGGGGCTGAGCTGCGGCTTCTGGCGGGATATGGACGAGATCGCCGACCTGCGCCGCAGCCAGAGGATGTTCCTGCCGGAGCGCCCGCAGGCGGACTGCGACGCCTATTACCGTCTGTGGAAACGGGCTGTTTCCCGGGCCGCTGACTGGATAGAGCATTAAGTAAACAGTGTGTAAATTTCGCCATATAGCGCTTGCAACCGCTGAAAAAACGCGCTATACTGGCGTCAACAGGAATATATGCCGTGCACTGTCCCGCGTGTGTACGCGGTGGGAGAGCCGGGAGATATGGAAAGGAGCTATTATCTATGGGTATTCTCAATGACATCAGCAAGAAGGCGCAGGAGTACGCCGGCATCGCCGTGGACAAGGCCAAGGACCTGGCCGAAGTGGCCGCGGACAAGGCCCAGACCCTCAGTGACACCGCCAAGACCAATATGGCTATTATGAACGAGCAGCGCGAGCTGGAGAAGAACTACCGCGCCATCGGCGAGTGGTTCGTGGCGGAGCACCAGAGCGACGTCCCCGACGCCGTCAAGGACGTGGTGGCTGCCGTCAACGCCAGCAAGGAGCGTATCGCCCAGCTGGAGGCCAGCAAGCCCCGGAAGGACGAGCCGGCGGTGGACGAGTCTGAGGTGACCTTCAAGGTCTGCCCCGTCTGCGGCGCCGCCAGCGACAGCAAGTTCTGCCCCCACTGCGGCGCGCCCATGGGCGAATAACAGCAAAAAAAGAAAGCCCTTGCGGGCTTTCTTTTTTTATGCCAGCTTCGTCCACACCATGGGGAAGGCGATCAGCTCCTGCTCCTGCGCCGTCAGCTGACCGCTGAGCTGCCCGTCATCGTCCGTCCAGCTCATGGTGCCGTCGCTGTTCAGCGTATAGGCCACATAACCGGCGGCGTCCAGCTCATCGGCCGTCTCCGCCATGAACAGCTGACCGTCCACGGCCTTGCACCAGCCGGCGCTCTCTGTGCCCGCGTCGGAGCCCAGCATCAGCGTCAGCAGCTCGCCCATGTCCACGGCGCTGAAAATGGTGGAGATGTACTCCTCCACGGTCATACCCATGGCCTCCAGCGCCTTGTCGTACTCCTCCCGGCTCATGCCCTGCGCCTCGCCGGCGGCGTACACCAGCTCCGCCAGCACCGGCGTCAGCGCCTGATAGTACCCGGTGAGGGATTCGCCTGTGGCGTCCATATCCACGCCCAGTGTATACGCGCCGTCCTCCGCCACCGTGAAGTCCATGTACACGCAGAATGCAGCCGCGCTGTCCAGATCCTTCAGCTCATAGCTCTCGGCCATCTCCTCGTTGATCACCTGGGTGAGATCCATGGCGTACTGCCATGTGCCCACCAGCTTCTTTGTCTCGTTTTTGCTGCACGCCGTCAGGCTCAGCGCCATGACCAGCGCCAGCAGCGCCGCGATCGTCTTTTTCATCTTGCATCTCCTAAAAAAGTAGTCTGGTTCCGCTCCGACGATTATACAGGATATGCGGCGCATTTGTCAACTTTACAACCGGCACATTTTTTGATATAGTTTTTACACAGGAAAGGAAAGGGGTGCTGGTACATGACGCTGCTGCAAATGAGCTACATTCTGGAGGTGGATCGCTGCGGCTCCATGAACCGGGCGGCGCAGAACCTGTTTCTGTCCCAGTCCGCGCTGTCCGCCGCCATTGCGGAGGTGGAGCGGGAGCTGGGCGTGACGGTGTTTCTGCGCACCAACCGGGGCGTGACGCTGACGGAGGAGGGGCGCGAGCTGGTGGCGCAGATCGCGCCGCTGGTGGATCGCAGCCGCAAGCTCAGCCGCTATTACAGCGAGCGCCGCGCCGCCGACCGGGCATCCCTGTCCGTGGCCTCCCAGCGCTATCCCTTCTGCGCCATGGCCTTTGTGGAGTTCCTGCACCTGCTGGACGAGCCGCACATACAGGTGAGCTTCAAGGAGATGGAGATGGCCGCCGTTATCGACGAGGTAGCCGAGCGCCGCAGCGCGCTGGGTGTGATCTTTGTGTCCGACCGGACGGAGCACTTCATCACACGCATCCTGTCGGAAAAGAGCCTGCTCTTCCAGCCGCTGGTGAACATCCAGCCCCGCGTATTCCTGCGGAAGGGACATCCCCTGTCCGGCGAGAGCGCCGTGCGGCTGGAGCAGCTGTACGCCTACCCCTATGTGGTGTTCACCCAGTCCGACAGCAACTACCACTATGCGGAGGAGGCGGTGGTGGGCACCGGCGCGGAGTTCGACCGGGTGGTGTCGGTCAGCGACCGCGCTACGGCCTACAACGTGATGGCGCACACGGACTGCGTGTCCACCGGCAGCGGCGTGCTGCCGGACGGCTACGGCGACGACCGGCTGATGACCCTGCCGCTGGTGGGCGACGTGGCGGACATGCGGCTGGGCGTCATCCGCCCCAAGGACGTGCCCCTCACCGGCTACGGCGAGAAGTTCGCCGCCATTCTAAAGGATATCGTCTCCAAGCTGAATCAGGAAGCGTAAAAAAAGAACCGCCTTAGGCCGGACGGCCTCAGGCGGTTCTTTTCGCTGTTTACTTCACGCAGATCGTCTCGATCTCCACCAGCGCGCCGCGGGGCAGAGCGCCTACCTCCACAGCGGAGCGGGCGGGGTACTGACCCTCGGTGAAGAACTCGGCGTACACCGCGTTCATGGCGGCGAAATCGCCCATGTTCTGCAGGAACACGGTGGTCTTGACCACGTTGTCCATGGTCAGGCCGGCGGCTTCCAGAATGGCCTTGATGTTGGTGAGCACCTGACGGGTCTGCTCGGTGATGCCGCCGGGGACGAATTCGCCGGTGGCGGGGTCGAAGGGCACCTGGCCGGACGTGACCAGGAAGCTGCCGCAGTCAATGGCCTGAGAATAGGGGCCGATGGCGGCGGGGGCGTTGCCGGTGGCGATGATCTTCTTCATAACGTAACCTCCTGTATGTTCGTTCTGTGTGCGTCCGGCGGACGCCGGAACGTTTTTCGGTTCCACTTATACCATACTTTATACCACATTCCGCCGCAAATGGCAACCATTTCCCGCCGTCTGCGCCGCGCTATCTGTTTTTCTTGTGGCGCATTCGCGGAACCATACGGCGATACGGGTGTTAATGTCCCGACAAGCTGTCCTGTATTACAAGAAAATTCGCGCACAAGATACATACAATCTCCGTATTACACAAAACAGCCTGCTGTTTTGGAGAGATTAGCTATCCATTTAACTTATAACGTGTCATCAGATTTCACCGCTACCAGCAGGGCCGCCGTCTGTGTTACTGTAGGGGCAGGAGACAGACGAATCAACCTATATTTATGTATGTGATGAGGAGGACGACCCATGTTGCACGAGAATTGCGGTTTCGGTACGAAAGCCATCCATGCGGGGAACGTGAAGGACGCCCAGTACGGCGCGCTGACCACCCCCATCTTCCAGACCTCCACCTTCGTCTTTGACAGCTGCGAGCAGGGCGGGCGCCGCTTTGCCGGGCAGGAGGGCGGCTACATCTACACCCGTCTGGGCAATCCCACCACCTCCGTGCTGGAGGCCAAGATCGCCGCGCTGGAAAACGGCGAGGCTTGCGTTGCCGCCGCCTCCGGCATGGGCGCCATTTCCTCCGCCCTGTGGACGGTGGCCGGCGCCGGGAAGCACATCGTGGCTGACGGCACGCTGTATGGCTGCACCTTCGCCCTGCTGAACCACGGCATGACCCGCTACGGCGTGGAGGTCAGCTTTGTGGACACCTCCGATCTGGACGCGGTGCGGGCAGCGCTGAAGCCCAACACCTGCGCCGTCTATCTGGAGACGCCCGCCAACCCCAACCTGAAGATCGCCGATATCGCTGCCGTGGCGGACATCGCCCACGGGTACAACAAGGACATCAAGGTGATCTGCGACAACACCTTCGCCTCCCCCTATCTCCAGCGTCCGCTGGAGCTGGGCGCGGACGTGGTGGTACACTCCGCCACCAAGTACCTCAACGGCCACGGCGACGTGATCGCGGGCTTCGTGGTGGGCTCCGCCGAATTCTGCACCGAGGTGCGCATGTTCGGCCTGAAGGACATGACCGGCGCGGTCATGGATCCCTTCACCTCCTTCCTGATCCTCCGCGGCCTGAAAACGCTGGAGATCCGTATGCAGAAGCACTGCGCCAACGCCAAGGCCGTGGCGGAGTTCCTGTACAACCACCCCGCCGTGGAGAAGGTCTACTATCCCGGCCTGATCGACCATCCCGGTCACGATATCGCCCGCCGTCAGATGAGCGACTTCGGCGGCATGCTGTCCTTCGAGGTCAAGGGCGGCCGCGAGGCCGGCGCCAAGCTGGTCAACGCCCTGCACCTGATCACCGTGGCCGTGTCGCTGGGCGACGCCGAGACGCTGATCGAGCACCCCGCCTCCATGACCCACTCCACCTACTCCGAGGAGGAGCTGGCGGCCTCCGGCATCGCCGCCGGTCTGATCCGCCTGTCCGTGGGTCTGGAGGACGCCGAGGACATCATCGCCGACCTGAAGCAGGCTCTGGCGCAGCTGTAAGCGGTTTCACAGAATATAGGGGGATAAAAGGAAGGAGCGCCGCAGGGCGCTCCTTCCCGGTTTTTCTCTCATTATTTCGCGGCGCGATCCGCCTGAATGAGCAGCTTCAGCGCTTCCACGCCCACCTGTACGGCGGAGGTGGTGTCCTCGCTCATCTTCTGATCCAGCCCGGCGGCCTCCCGCTCCTGGTTCCACACCACATGGAAGCAGGAGCCGCAGCGGCACTTCAGCGCGTCAGCCACCACGAACAGGGCGGCGGATTCCATCTCGCTGGCCTTGACGCCCAGCCGCTTCCACGCCTCCCACAGGTTCAGCAGTTCGTAGGACACGGGCATGCGGGCGGGGCTGTGCTGGCCGTAGAAGGCGTCCTTGCACTGGACGACGCCCACCTGCGTGCGCTTGCCCAGCGCCCGGGACGCCTGCACCAGCGCGGTGGTAACATCAAAGTCAGCCACGGCGGGGTACTCGATGGGGGCATACTCCCGGCTGGTGTGCTCAAAGCGGATGGCGCCGGTGGCCACCACCACGTCGCCGGACTGCACGTCCAGATCGATGCCGCCGCAGGTGCCCACGCGGATGAAGGTATCCGCGCCGATGTTGTGCAGCTCCTCCATGGCGATGGAGGCGCTGGGGCCGCCGATGCCGGTGGAGCAGACGGACACCTTCTCGCCCAGCAGGGTGCCGGTGTAGACGGTGTACTCCCGGTTCTGCGCCACGAAATGGGCATCGTCGAACAGGGCGGCGATCTTCTCGCAGCGGCCGGGGTCGCCGGGGAGTATGACATAGCGCCCCACGTCGCCGGGGACACAGTGGATGTGGTACTGGTGATCCAGTTTCTGCATGGCAGGTGCCTCCTTATCTATACAAATGGTTGTATCGTATGAAAAAATTACCGGATGTATTCTCTTCGCCCGGTGTTGTTTATCATATCACGGATGGTGAAAAATTGCAACGTCAGGTGGCGCAAAAGGGAAAAAGTGTCGGGACTACGGCGCGTTTCGCGGCAAAAACTACGAATGCACCGCGCGCGTGATGAGCGTGTTTTTCGCGTGCGGCGCAAGCACGGGAAAAGGAGGAACGGATATGACGGATCGGTTAATGGCACTGGCGGCGGCGCTGATGCTGGCGGTAACGCTGGCGGCCTGCGGCGAGGCGGACAACAAAAAGCCCTCGCCCCAGCCGGACACCACGCCCAACGGCAGCATCACCACCCAGCCGGACACCAACGGCACCGACACCACGACGGATGGCCGGGGTGAGTCGCCGGGCGACAGCATGAACGGCGGAAACAACGAAACGGGCGGCGCCGTGCCCGGCGACGGCGACATGAGCGTAGGCGGCAGCGAGGACGCCCGCTCCCGGAAATACGACCGGGCGCTGGCGGCATCGCTGAGCCAGCTCATTCTCAACCGCATAGGCGGCTAAGCGGCAGCGCGGCGGACGCATGGCGTCCGCCGCGTCAGCTTTGACGTAGGTCTTGCATTTTCAGAAAAATGGGATATTATATAAGTGAAAAAATTTGTGCCGCAGGCGCGGCAGAGAAAAGAAGGTTTTACTATGACAAAAATCGACATCGTATCCGGTTTTCTGGGCGCAGGCAAGACGACCCTCATCAAGAAGCTGCTGGCGGAGGCCTTTCAGGGCGAGAAGCTGGTGCTCATCGAGAACGAATTCGGCGAGATCAGCATCGACGGCGGCTTTCTGAAGGACTCCGGCGTGCAGATCAGCGAGATGTCCTCCGGGTGCATCTGCTGCTCGCTGGTGGGCGACTTCGACCGGGCGCTGAAGGACGTACATGAGCAGTTCCATCCCGACCGCATCCTCATCGAGCCGTCCGGCGTGGGCAAGCTCAGCGACGTGATCGTGGCGGTGGAGAACGCCGTGAAGGACGTGCCGGACATGCAGCTCAACAGCTTCGTCACCGTGGCGGATGCCACCAAGGTGAAGGTCTACATGAAGAACTTCGGTGAGTTCTACAACAACCAGATCGAGTCCGCCGGCACCATTATCCTCAGCCGTACCCAGCGGCTGAGCCAGGAGAAGCTGGAGGCGGCGGTGGCGCTGCTGCGGGAGAAGAACCCCACCGCGGCCATCCTGACCACCCCGTGGGACGCGCTGGACGGCATGACCATCCTCAGCGCCATCGAGAAGGTGTCGCTGGCGGACGAGCTGCTGGCGAAGATGCGCGCCGAGCATGAGGCGGACGAGGAGGAGCATCATCACCACCATCACCATGATGACGAGGACGAGCATGAGCACTGCTGCCATCACCATGACCATGATGACGACGATGACGACCACGACCACTGCTGCCACCATCACCACGACCACGACGAGGACGAGCATGAGCACCACCATCACCACGACGGCGAGGAGTGCGACGATCCGGAGTGCGGCTGCCACCATCACCATCATCACGCCGACGAGGTGTTCGTCAGCTGGGGCGCCGAGACGGTGAAGCCCTTTACCGAGGACGAGCTGGAGCGTATCCTGACGGCGCTGGACGGCGGCGAGTACGGCGCCATCCTGCGCGCCAAGGGCATCGTGGCCGCTGCCGACGGCGGCCAGTGGCTGCACTACGACTTCGTGCCCGAGGAGCACCAGATCCGCCGCGGCCCCGCCGATTACACCGGCCGGCTGTGCGTCATTGGCTCCGGGCTGAAGGAGGATAAGCTCCGCCAGCTGTTCGGGCTGTAAGGAGCGGTAACGACTATGGATATTCCTGTTTATCTCATCGCCGGCTTTCTGGACGCCGGCAAGACCGGCTTCATCAACGGCATCCTGCGGGACGGCTTTGCCGCCGAGGATCGGACGCTGCTGCTGTGCTGCGAGGAGGGCGAGCTGGGCTATGACCCCCATGTGCTGGGTAACGTGTTCACCTACACGGTGGAGGACGAGGAGCAGCTGACGCCGGAGTTCCTGAAGAAGCTGGAAAAGCAGTACCGCCCCAAGCAGGTGATCGTGGAGTACAACGGCATGTGGAGCATGGAGAAGCTGTACCGGGAGGGACTGCCCGCCAACTGGATCCTGTACCAGATCATGTGCCTTGTGGACGCACGCACCTTCGAGATGTATGTGAAGAACATGGGACAGCTGATGATGGAAAAGATCACCAACGCCGACATGCTGATCTTCGACCACTGCAACGAGCAGCTGCGCGCCCAGCTGCGCAGCCGCAACCTGCGGATGGTGAACCGCCGGGCGGACATCTATCTGGAAAACGAGGACGGCACCAGCGAGGAGTACGTCACCCCGGAGATGTCCCCCTTCGATCTCAGCAGCGGCAAGCTGGACGTGCCGGACGAGGACTACGGCATCTGGTATGTGGACATGATGGACAACCCCGACCGCTACGAGGGCGTGGAGGTGTCCTTCAAGGCGCTGATGTGCCACTCCAAGAAGTTCAAGGGCGTCCACTGCCCCGGCCGGTTCGCCATGGTCTGCTGCGACAAGGACATGCAGTTCCTGGCGCTGGTGTGCCGGGGCGAGGGGCTGGACAAGTACAAGGACAAGGAGTGGGTGAAGATCCACGCCACGGTGAAGAAGGAGGCCTGCGACGCCTATCAGGGCGAAGGCCCCGTGCTGTACGTCACCTCCATCGCCGCCACCACCAAGCCTGACCCCGAAATGGTGTCTTTCTGATAACAAAGCGTATATTGTGCATCGCTTATTGCGATATGTATAGAAAAAGACCCGCCGATGGCGGGTCTTTTCGCGTTTTCGATTCGATCAATGCATCAACTGCACGGCGGCGGGAAGGTTTTCGATCTCCACCCGCGGCGCACTGGGACAGTATTCCCCGTCCAGCGACCAGGGCAGCTCCTCGTCGGTGGTGACGGTGACGTGCCGCACATGGCGCAGGATCACGCCGGGATAGTCGTACTGCATGCGGGTCATGACGTTGATAAGATTTTGCAGATCCAGCGCCGACTTGGGCATCCGCAGGAGCAGCAGCTCAAACATGCCGTCGTCCATACGGACGCAGGCGGGATCCAGCTTCACAAGCCCGCCCAGCGACGTGGAGTTGCACACGGCGCCGAAGATGAACTCTCCCTCAAAGCGCTCGCCGTCGGCCTCCACCGCGCAGCGGTAGGGGCGCAGGGAGTCCAGATCGCCCAGCCCCTCCAGAATGTAGGCGAAGTGCCCCAGCGCGTTTTTGGCTGCCTGGGTCGCGGAGTAGGAGGAGCGGGTAAAGGCGCCGAAGGACGCCACATACGCAAAGTACCGGTCGTTGTGCCGTCCCACGTCCAGCGGGTACGGCGCACCGCAGACGGCGGCGCGGGCGGCCTCGTCCATGGCGGTGGGGAGATGCAGACTGGCGGCGAAGTCGTTGGTGCTGCCGCAGGGCAGATAGCCCAGGGGCGGGCGCTGGGGCAGCTGCATAACGCCGGACAGCGTCTCGTTCAGCGTGCCGTCGCCGCCGGCGCACACGATCAGGTCATAGTCGCCGCCGCACCGGGCGGCCATGTCACGCGCCTGCCCGCCGGCCTCCGTAACGAAAATGTTCACCAGATAGCCGGCGCGGGAGAACTGCGCCGCCGCATCAAACAGCGGAGCGCGGGATTTTGTCTTTCCTGCACGGGGATTGACGATAAACAAGAGCTTTTTCATGGGGACACCCTTCCATACCATCGTATTCTGCGCGGAGTAGTTCGGTTATGATACCACAGTTCCACCGGGAATGCAAGCCGCACTCCTGAGAGAATGTGCAAACGGTGTCCGCTCTTGACAGCATCCCTCTTTCAGTGATAAAATTCGCCTGTGGGAGAGATATTGCACCACAACGGCAGGCGGTTTGGCTCACACCACCCGAAAGGGGGTGAGCAAATGCGTATTACTTTACACATTGGTATCTTCACCGTTACCATCATCGTAAAGAAACGCGAAAACCGCCACTCCGACAAGTGACGGTTTTCTGATTTTTGATTAGAAGCTTTACTTAGCGGAGCCAAACCGCTTGTCGCAGTATCTCTCCTGCTTTCTATTATATCCGGTTTCCGGCCTTTGTCAAGTCCGCAAAAAATGTTGCAAAACGGCCGCGGGACGGGTATGATAGAGAAAAACATCAGGAGGGCGGTCTTATGCGGCGGACACAATATTTCAAATGGGGTTTGACGGCGTTTCTCACCGTATGCGCCGTGCTGGTCTTTTACGACACCTTCTATCAGGCCGGCACGCTGCAGCAGTTCGTGTCGCGGCTGGCGTCCATTCTGGCGCCGGTGCTGTACGGCTTCGCCATCGCCTACCTGCTGACGCCGATCATGTCCTGGCTGGAGAAGACCATCCGCGCCCTGTGGCGGCGAGCGACAAAAAAGGAGCTGAAGCCCCGCTCCGGCGCGCTGCGGCTGGTGAGCATCCTGCTGACCGAGGCGGCGGTGATCTTCCTGCTGTACCTGCTGATGAGCGTGCTGATCCCGCAGGTGGCGGACAGCGTCACCACCCTTATCAACAACGCGGAGTCCTACTACCGAAAGGTATACCGCTGGGCGCAGGAGCTGCTGAACAGCAACAACGAGATCGCCGTGTGGCTGGCCGGTCAGATCACCGAGCGGTACTCCGACGGCATGGATTTCCTGACCAACCAGGTGCTGCCGTGGGCGCAGAAGGCTATCGGCCCCCTGACCAACGGTATCTGGAGCGGCATCCGCGGGGCGGTGGGCTTCGCCTTCGACCTGATCGTGGGCATCATCGTGTCCATCTATCTGATGGGCATGAAGGAAAAAAGTCTGGCACGCTGCTGCAAGGCGGTGTACGCCGCTCTGCCGGAGGAGAAGGCCGATGCGGTGATGCGGGGCACCCGCAAGGTCAACAGCATTTTCTCCGGCTTTGTGCGGGGCAAGCTGCTGGACTCCCTTATCATCGGCATTCTGTGCTTTATATGCTGCTCCCTGCTGAAAATGCCCTACACGCCGCTGGTAAGCGTGGTGGTGGGCGTGACCAACGTGATCCCCTTCTTCGGCCCCTTCCTGGGCGCGGTGCCCTCCGCGTTTCTGATCCTGCTGGTCAGCCCCAAGCAGTGTCTGGTGTTTGTGCTCTTCATCGTCATATTGCAGCAGTTTGACGGCAACATTCTCGGCCCCAAGATCCTGGGCGACGCCACAGGCATCTCCAGCTTCTGGGTCATCGTGGCCATTCTGGTGGGCGGCGGCTTCGGCGGCGTGCTGGGCATGTTCATCGGCGTGCCGGTGTTCGCCTGTGCGCAGGAGCTGCTGAAATACCTGATGGACAAGCGGCTGCGGAAGCGGAACATGCCCACGGAGGCATACGCCTATGTGGGGCGGGCAAAGGACGACCCGGCAGAAACAACAGAGGAGACAACGACAGACAATGACAAAGGAACTGTATAACAAGCTGATGGCCTTCGGCAACGGCTGTGAGCCGTTCCTGACCCACAACTACATGCGTACCACCGATCTGGACGACGGCACCGCCACGGTGACGCTGCCCATGCACACGGAGAGCCTGAACCGCTGGGGCGGCGCCCACGGCGGCATCCTGTTCTCCCTGTGCGATGTGGCCATGGGCATGGCCATTATGACCCTGCGGCAGGAGATGGTGGTGACGGTGAACGCCACCATCGACTATCTGGCCGCGGCCGCGGCGGGCAGCACCCTCACCGCCGTGGGCAAGGTAGACCGTCTGGGCGGCAAGCTGGCCTTCTGCTCGGCGGAGATGACGGACGAGACGGGCAAGGTCATTGTCCGCGCCCACTGCGTCATGTGCTTCACCGGCAAGGCGCTGCCCCTGTGAGCGGCCGGGCGCTGCGCCGCTGGCTTCTGACGCTGGCGGCGTTCTTTGCCGCGTATTTCGCCCTGCGCACCAGCCGGGCGGCCATGAACGCCCTGTGGTATGGGGTGATCTGTCCGGCAGAGCAATGGCTGGGGCGGCTGTGGGGCGGCTGGAGCCTCTCCGTGGGCGAGGTGCTGATCGTCACCGCCGTGTGCGCCGCTCTTATAGCCGCCGCCAACGGCATACGGTACATCGTCTCCGCCCGGCGGAAATGGCGCGCGGCGGCACAGGTGCTGACCACCGCCCTCTGCACGGTGCTGACGGTGTACGCCGGCTTCTGCCTGCTGTGGGGCGTGGGCTACAACACGGACGGCTTCCGGGAGAAAAGCGGCCTGACCACCGCGCCTGTGACCGCCGATCAGCTGGCACAGGTGACGGCCTATTTCGCCGATCAGCTGGCGCTGTCCGCCGGTGAAGTCCCCCGCGACGGGGACGGCGTGTGCCGTCTGGACTACCGGCAGCTGCTGACCGCCAGCGAGAACGCACTGGACGTGCTGACGGAGGAATTCCCCTTTCTGGACGCCAAGACCGGCCGCGCCAAGGCCTTCGGCTGCTCCCGCGCGCTGAGCGCTCTGCGCTTCACCGGGTTCTACTTCCCCTTCACCGGTGAGGCCAACGTGAACACCGACAGCCCCTCTGCCTTCCTTCCAGCCACCGTGTGTCACGAGATGGCGCACCAGCGGGGCATCACGGCAGAGGAGGAGTGCAATTTCATCGGCATACTGGCCGCCACCCGTTCAGACTGCGCCGCCTATCGCTACTCCGGCTGGCTGACGGGCTTCGGCTATCTCTCCAACGCGCTGTACAGCGCCGACCGGGACGCGTGGCAGATCATTCGGGACAGCTTGCCGGAGACGGTGGTAGCCGACCTGCGGGCGGACAACGCCTACTGGTCACAGTTCCGGGGTACGGTATCCCAGCTGTCGGACAAGGTATACGACGGCTTCCTGAAAAGCAACGGCGACACGGACGGCGCAAAAAGCTACGGCGTCGTCACCGACCTGCTGGTGGCCTATTTCGGCGCATGACGCTCTTCCTTTTCGGGAGGGCGTTATTGCCCCGTTGCAAGGCGTTGACAGATATGGTATAATCGCAAATTGAGAATATATGTAAAAACGAGGACAGAACTATGGAAGTGACACAGGGCGCACCGTTCGAGAGCTTCGGCCTGTCGGAGGCCACCATGCGCGCCATACGAAATAAACATTATACCGTCAGCACGCCGGTGCAGGCCGGCTGCATCCCGCCCATGCTGGCGGGCAAGGACGTCATCGCCAAGGCTCCCACCGGCACCGGCAAGACCATGGCCTTCGGCATCCCCATCATCGAGCGCATCGACCGGGAGAGCGAGGAGGTGCAGGCCGTGATCCTGGCGCCCACCCGCGAGCTGGCCATGCAGATCACCGATGAAATGCGTGACATCGCCGTGTGCCACGAGGGTGTGCGGCTGGTGTGTCTCTACGGCGGCCAGCCCATTGGCAAGCAGATCGACGCGCTGAAGCGCCGTCCCCAGATCGTGGTAGCCACGCCGGGACGGCTCAGCGATCACATGAAGCGCCGCACCGTCAGTCTCAAGAGCGTCCGCACCGTGGTGCTGGACGAGGCCGACCGCATGCTGGACATGGGCTTCATCCACGATGTGACCCGCATTCTGGACAAGATCCCCAGCCGCCAGAATCTGGGCATGTTCTCCGCCACCATCTCCCGGGAGGTCATGGATATCTCCTGGGTCTACCAGCGGGATCCGGAGGAGATCACCGTGCAGGCCACCAAGGAGAACAAGCCCGACATCCTCCAGTACCGGCTGGAGGTGCCCTCCGACGGCAAGGTGGACGCCATTGCCAAGATCCTTGCCCACGAGGACTACGACCGGGTGATCTGCTTCTGCAACACCAAGGGCAGCACCGAGCGTCTCACCAAGTTCCTGCAGATGCGCGGCGTGGACGCCCAGTGCATCCATGGCGACATTCCCCAGCGCAAGCGGGAGGAGGTCATGCAGCGCTTCCGCGACGGCAAGCTCCGTGTCTTTGTAGCCACGGACGTGGCCAGCCGCGGCATTGATGTGGACGACGTGGACGCCGTGTTCAACTACGAGGTGCCGGAGGAAAACGAGTATTACATCCACCGCATCGGCCGCACGGGACGCGCCAAAAAGCACGGCGTGGCCTACACATTGCTCAGTGACTTTCCCAGTCGCCTGCGTCTGGACAACATCGCCCGCAACACCCGCAGCACCATCGTCCCAGCGCAGCTGGGCGACGACGGCAGCGTGACGCCTGTCAGCAAATAATATCTGAATATATCAGGAGAACCGCCCGATGGCGGTTCTCTCAGACTGTCAAAAAACCTGCTCGGTCACAGGTATCGGAGGGAAGGATAGTGTGAAAGGGAACCGTCAGGGTTCCCTTTCGCGTTCAATCACCCGCCGCAGCGACCAAAATTGCAAAATAAAATACTGTTTTTTATTTTGCAATTTTGCCTCAGCTTGTCAAAAAAGTCCGTTCGGACTTTTTTGACAAGCTGGGAGAACCGCCCGATGGCGGTTCTCTTTTTTTATTTCTCCTGTTCGGCCTTGCACTCCATGGCCTCCTGCTGGTAGTCCAGCGCCGCCTGGCGCAGCTCGGCAATGGCTGCCTCGTCCAGCGCGGAGCGCACCTTGGCGGGGGAGCCGAAGGCCAGCGAGCCATCGGGGATCACCGCGTGCTGCGGCACCAGCGCCCCGGCGCCGATGAGACAATTGCTGCCCACCTGCGCGCCGTTGAGCACGATGGCGCCCATGCCGATGAGCGTGTTGTCGCCCACCGTGCAGCCGTGGAGGATGGCGCCGTGCCCCACCGTCACATTCTGCCCGACCACCACCGGGTAGTCGTAGTCCACATGCACCACGCAGTTGTCCTGAATGTTGGTGCCGCTGCCGATGGTGATGGGCGCTCTGTCGCCCCGCAGCACCGCGCCGAAGAACACGCTGCTGCGCTCACCCAGCGTGACGTCGCCCCGGACGGTGGCGTTGTCTGCCACAAAAGCGGAGGAGGAAATGGTGGGATTTTTCATGGGAAGCACCTCGCTGCAAAAATTCCCCCTCATTTTACCACACTTGTCAGAGAAAATCGACAACCAGATAGAATTTTGGGCTTACATTTTTCGACAGCATGTGGTATAATGAAACAGAAGGGGGACGCATGGCCAGTATGCCGTGTGCTTTTTTGTGTCAGTGTGTTGTGTGCGAAAAGGAGTGTGCATGATGTTTGCAGTAGGCGATCTGGTGGTATACGGCGGCGAGGGTGTCTGCCGCGTGGAGAGTATCGGGCCTTCCGGCCTGCGGTACGACGGCGGCGACAAGACCTATTACCATCTTGCGCCCCTCTATCGCAGCGGCACCGTCATGACCCCGGTGGATACCGCCGTGATGATGCGCCCCATTATCAGCCGCGACCGGGCTATGGAGCTGATCGCCGCCCTGCCGCAGCTGCCGCCCCAGCGCCCCGCCGAACGGGGCATGCGGTTCGCCAAGGACTTTTACCACCAGCTGGTGCTGCGGTGCGACTGCGGCGAGCTGGCGGCCATGATCCACGGCATCTGCCACAAGCGCGCCTGGGCGGTGCGCCACGGCAAGAAGGTCAGCCAGATGGACGAGCGCTATCTCAAGCGCGCCGAGGAGCAGCTGTATGGTGAGCTGGCGGCGGCGCTGGATATGCCCCGGGATCAGGTGCTGCCCTTCATCCGCCAGACATGGGAGAAGTGGCCGGAGCAGCTGCCCAAGCAGGAGCAGGAAAGCGCCCCCGCCCAGGAAGCGGCAGAAGCAGAATAACAAACAGGGACGGCGCTGCCGTCCCTGTTTCGGTGTGTCGATAAACCCACGCCCCTGTCATTCCGAACCAGTGACCGATGTCACTGGTG
>ENA-ORTG01002148-ORTG01002148.1-human-gut-metagenome-genome-assembly--contig:-NODE-2148-length-16404-cov-3.261484_pt1 | contig 16404 bp, 16 predicted proteins | sample MGYA00241906_ERZ509176 | MGnify/ENA primary metagenome ERZ509176 (study PRJEB26280, sample SAMEA2338811) | human gut metagenome | biome: human gut; feature: human-associated habitat; material: faeces...
AACCGAAGAGGTTCTGGATCATCCGAAAGATCCATATACTAAGAAACTGATGAGCTCTGTGCTTCATTTGAAACGGGACTGAACTCAGGAGGCATGAAGAAATGACAGAGATTATTTTAAAAGCAGAACACCTTAAGAAGGTTTTTGTCTCAGGAAAGAAGTCCATGACAGCGGTAGATGATGTCAGTTTCGAACTGAATCGGGGCGAATGTCTTGGAATCGTAGGCGAATCCGGTTCGGGAAAGAGCACGATAGCCAAAATGCTCACACATCTGGAGCCGGTGACAGATGGACAGATTTTTCTTAAAGGAAAGGATATTACCCGCCTCAGAGGCAAAAGCTTAAGAAAAACCTATCAGGATATCCAGATGGTTTTTCAGATGCCGATGGAATCTTTTGATCCGAGACGTACTCTGGGAGACGGAATTGGGGAAAGTCTTCGGAACATGGGGATAAGCCGCGCAGAAACACGGAAACGTGTGGAAAATCTTCTCGAAAGATGTGGCCTGGATGCGGAATACGCAGATCGCTATCCACATCAGGTCAGTGGAGGACAGTGCCAGAGAACAGCAATTGCCAGAGCACTTGCAGTCAGTCCGGACATCCTGATCTGTGATGAGGCAACCAGTGCACTTGATGTAACCGTGCAGAAACAGATTCTGGAACTTCTGACCGAACTGAAACAAAAAGACAATCTGTCATTTATCCTGATCTGCCATGATCTTGCACTGGTGCAGGCATTCTGCGATAAGGTACTGGTACTTTATCATGGAAAGACCGTAGAATACGGAACTCCGGATGATATCATCGATCATCCGAAGATGGATTATACAAAGAAATTAATAGATTCAGTTTTATAAAATTAACAGCATAATAATCAGCGACAATAACCGGAGGGCTGATAACCGGAAAACAGGGAATAAAAGTATGGACCGAGCCATTAAATCCTATTGAAATTGAGGATATATTTTTTATTCCAGGTGGAAAAGGTGTCAAGAGCTTTCTACATACGGAAGGATATAAGGGACAGCAATCTTTACCTATGAAATATTAGTGACTATCTATATCAGATAAGAATACTTCCATATCCCCCAGGGTAGGTTGTTGATACTTTAATGTGGTGCTACAATACAGTTGATTACGAGGCGCGCACCGAATAAAATTTCCACAGGGAAAGGAAGTATATCTATGCATATACCTGAGAACTATTTAAGCCCATCGACATGCGCTGTAATGGCAGCAGCCATGGTTCCGGTATGGGGATATTCAATTAACAAAGTAAGAACAGAAATACCAAAGGCTAAAATGCCTCTTCTTGGTATTGGTGCCGCTTTTTCATTCCTTGGAATGATGTTTAATGTACCGCTCCCGGGAGGCACTACAGGACATGCTGTAGGAGGAACTCTTATTGCAATTCTTACAGGCAGTCCGGCAGCAGGATGTATATCCGTATCTATTGCGCTGCTGATACAGGCACTTCTTTTCGGCGATGGCGGTATTCTTGCATTTGGGGCAAACTGCTTCAATATGGCATTTGTATTGCCGTATCTGGGATTTTTTCTGTATAAGTTACTCCTTAATAAAACAGGTATGCGTAAACTCAGTGCTGCAATCGGTGCATATGTAGGAATCAATGCGGCAGCATTTTGTGCAGCTGTAGAATTTGGCATTCAACCATTGCTGTTTAAGAATGCTGCAGGTCAGGCACTTTACTGTCCATATCCGTTAAGTGTGTCCATACCGGCAATGATGATCGGACATATTACTTTGTTTGGATTGGCAGAGATTGTATTGACTGTAGTAGTGCTGACATTTGTGGAGAAAGTTTCACCATCGGCGCTGGACACAATTCCTAATAAAACTTCATTTAAACCGTTGTACATACTTATTGCTGTACTAATTGTCCTGACACCGATTGGACTTCTGGCAACAGGTACTGCCTGGGGCGAATGGGGTGTTGATGAAATGGCGACTCTTGTCAGTGGTGGTACACAACTGGGATATACTCCGGCAGGAATGGAAAGTGGATTTGAACTTTCAACACTGTTTCCTGATTATTCCATGGCAGGTATGCCGGAATGGACAGGCTATATTCTGTCGGCAGTTGTTGGTGTGGCACTTCTGGTGATTTTCTTTAAGATCATTTATTCACTTATGAAGGACAAAGTTGATTTTAAAAAGAAAGCGGCATAATAATGGACGATTACAGAACAGAAAAAACAGAGATTCCAGTTTGGATGTGCAGGCAGGAGAATTACACCCCTTCTGCAGATAAAGAAGCTTTTCTTACCAGAAGCACAAAATCTGTTTTGTCTGTGTTGGCAAGATTCAGATTTGATGAAGGGAAGGATGGCAGATTTTCTGCCAGTCCTTCTCTTAAATTGTTTTATACGATACTTTATATTATTCTTACGGCATGTTCGGAGAATTATCTGTTTGTATTGATCATGTGTGCTGCGGTAACGGTCAGGCTGGCTTTTTTCTCAGCATCCGCTATTCGGCAAATATTAAGCGGAACAGCAGGAGCAGTTATGATTTCGATTTTTCTTCTTTTGCCGGCAGCTTTTATGGGAAATCCTCAGGCACTGATGAATATTACTGTACGGGTTTATGTATCGGTAACTTTGGTGGGCATTTTGTCGGCAGGAACTTCGTGGAATAAACTTACAGCCGGTATGAGGACTTTTCGAATTCCTTCATTGTTTATCTTCACGCTGGATATTACCTTGAAATATATATTGGTTTTGGGAGAATTGTGTGTGGACATTCTGAGATCTGTAATCTTGAGATCTGTAGGTAAAAATTCAGATAAAGCGAAGTCTTTTTCCGGTGTTCTTGGAATTACATTTCTCAAATCAAGTGAAATGGCAGAAGAAATGTATGCGGCTATGTGTTGCAGGGGATTCGTGGGCGAATATCAGGCGAGAAAGAAATACGGAATGCGGCTGTATGATGTTGTACATATTTTGATAATGACGATGTGTGTAATATTATTTATTCATCTGAACTGAATGAAAACTCCGGCATATCTGTCTTATAAAAACAGCGGGGAGGATAAAGGGAGACTGTTATGATTACATTGGAAAAAGTTTGCTTTGCATATGAGCATGAAGTGGCACTCAGATATATAGATCTTCATATTGAGAAGGGTGATTCTCTGGTTATTCAGGGACCGAACGGATGTGGGAAATCGACACTTATTAAACTGCTGAATGGAATTATTTTCCCGTCCGAGGGATATTATTTTTATAAAGATCATGAAATTACAGAAAAGGCGCTGAAAGACCGGCAGTTTGCAAAGTGGTTCCATCAGCAGATGGGGTATGTGTTTCAGAATGCGGATACCCAGTTGTTTTGTGGAAGTGTTGAGGAAGAGGTTGCCTTTGGACCGATACAGATGGGATTGCCGAAGGCAGAGGTACGGGAGCGTACGGAGGACTGCCTGCGGCTGTTTGGAATAGAAAAGCTCCGGGAAAGGCCTCCGTATCATTTGAGTGGAGGAGAGAAACGAAAGGTATCTCTTGCATGTATTCTTTCATTAAATCCCGAGGTGCTGATTCTTGACGAGCCGCTTGCCGGGCTGGATGAAAAGACGCAGGATATGCTGCTGACATTCCTTAAGGATTTTCACCGTGCCGGCAAAACACTGATCACGATCACTCATAACCGACAGCTTGCAGAAGAACTTGGAACGCGTTTTGCAGTTATGAATGAGGAGCATGAACTGAAAATGATATAAAAAAAGTACTTCCCGCGGAGTGATATGATACCTCTAAAGTAGATAAGGTAAATAACCAAAATCTACTTTGGAGGTATTTTTATGGGAAGAAAACCCAAGTGTACGGTTGAAGAAAAAATTTCTGCTGTTGAGGATTATCTGAATGGAATACGTTCTGTCTCTGAAATTATGATAGATTTATCTATAAAAAGTACACGAACTATAAGAAACTGGATACTGGCATATCAAAATGGGGGCATAGAAGCCCTCTGCTCTGTTACAGCTAACCATTCCTATTCCAGTGAATTTAAAATTGAAATGGTTCGGAAGTATATCAACGGGGAAGGATCGGTTACCGATTTATGCGCCAGATATGGAATTCCTGCACATGCGACACTACAAAACTGGATTTTGTTGTATAATGCCAATAGAGAACTTAGGGACTATGATCCCAAGAGGGAGGTCTATATGGCAGAAGCACGAAGAAAGACAACTTTAGCTGAACGTAAGGAAATCGTTGAATACTGTATTACCCATAACCGGGATTATAAAGGAACAGCGTCTCTATATGATGTTTCTTATAGCCAGGTGTATTCATGGGTCAGAAAATATGATATTACTGGAGAAGATGGTCTATCCGATAAACGTGGACGCCACAAAACGGATGATGAAGTTGATGAACTGGAGCGGCTGCGCCGGGAGAACATGCGACTAAAACGCCAGCTTGAAGAAAAAGATATGGTGGTGGAACTGTTAAAAAAAGTGAAGGAATTCGAAGGGATGTGAGGCTTGGAAAACTACGGTTTGAATCAAAATATCAGGCAATAAAATATTTTTACGAAAAAAAGCAATGGAGTATCAACTGGATGTGCAAACAATTGGGCATATCACACGCTGCTTACTATAAATGGCTGCACCGGACAATTCCAGAGCAGGAATCCGAAAACACAAAACTGGCAGAACTGATAAAGGAGTATGACGAGCGGTTTGGACATATCTTGGGATATAGGCGGATGACAAGCTGGATCAACCATTTCAATCACACCAGCTACAGCAAGAACAGGGTTCACAGAATCATGAAGAAGCTTGGAATTCATTCTATTATCCGTAAAAAGAAGAAGAAATACCAGTCGTCCAGACCGGAGACAACAGCGGAAAATAAGCTGAAGAGGGAATTCAATGCAACGAAACCTAATGAGAAATGGGCTACGGATGTTACGGAATTCAAAGTTCCTGAGACTGGCAGGAAACTATATCTCAGTGTCATCATTGATCTATATGATCGATTTCCAGTTGCGTATGTTATAAGCGGAAGGAATGACAATAAACTTGTGTTTGACACATACGATAAGGCTCTCAAAGATAATCCGGATGCCAGACCGATTTTTCATTCTGACAGAGGTTTTCAGTACACGAGCAGAATATTTCAGAAGAAGCTTCGTGAACAAGGCATAGAACAGTCTATGTCCCGTGTTGGACACTGCATTGATAATGGTCCTACTGAAGGATTGTGGGGGATTATCAAATCAGAGATGTATTGTATGTATAAAATAACCGACGAGGTATCTTTACGTTCGGCAATCGACAAATATATAAAGTTTTATGCCGAAGAAAGATTGCAGGAAAGGTTCCATTGTAAAACACCACTGGAAGTACGAAGCGAAGCATTATCGGCGGAAACCCCGACACAATATCCGATTGCTGAGAACAAAAGAATAGAAGCATACAAAGCAAAATGGTGTGCATAAACGTCTCATAACATAAATATCCGCCACACTGAATCAAATGTGGCGGATATCTATAAACTTATTTTGGATTTTTTACTTGTCTACTTGACAGGGGGCTGATCAGAGTTGGAAGTACTTTTTTAATGGGTTGAATGTGCATCATAATATGTGGAGGTCTGTGCACTTCATTTGATAAATAACACAAGGAGCTGTGTTGACTATATTTTAACAAAATGCAGTGCAAAAACAAGCCTCCCAGGGGGATACAGAGTTATGAAAAAAGCACAGGATCTATGCGATATATGAATGGGTCAATATCCCCCGCAGGGGCTTATACGGGTGCGGCCTATCCCTTATAATTGAACAAATACAACAAAAAATCAGGGGGATAAACGAGATGAGAACAAGAGCAAAAGTACTGGCTGCAATTCTGTGTACAGTTGCAGCATTGACAACAAGTGGGGGGACTTATGTATCAGCTTCTTCGGAGGCAGCAGATGCAAAAACAGAAGTAACGATTGGATTTTCCAGTGATGGAGATTCTTTTGACCCGTGTACCGGATTTGGTTATACAGGTTCACCATTGTATTCCAATCTGGTAAAAGTTAATGGTGAAGATCAGCTTGAAAACGATCTTGCAACGGAGTATAGCGTCAGTGATGATACGCTGACATGGACCTTCAAGATAAGAGATGATGTAAAGTTTACAAATGGTGATCCGCTTAAGGCTTCGGATGTAGCGTTTACGTTTAATACGACAAAAGAAAAAGCAACCTATATGGATCTGACAATGCTGGAAAGTTGTACGGCAATTGATGATACTACGGTAGAATTCAAACTGACAAAGCCGTGTGTGACCTTTATTTATACAGTGGCTCAGGTTGGAATTGTTCCTGAAAATGCATACAGTGACCAGTTTGGTCTGTCAACAGATCAGATCATTGGTTCCGGGCCATATAAAATGGCACAGTGGGATAAAGGACAGCAGTTTATATTAGAAGCGAATGAAGATTACTATGGAGAGCAGCCGGCAATAAAAAGAGCTGTAGTCCTGGTACAGGAGGAAGATGCCAGATTTGTAGCAGCACAGGCCGGGAATGTAGATATTGCACTTACTTCTGCGACTCTTGCTACAACAGATATTGACGGAATGCATGTAGAAAAAGTAGATTCCGTAGACAACAGAGGCATTACACTTCCAACTGTACCGGACGAAGGAAAAACCACAGAGGATGGTTATAAGATCGGCAATAATATCACCTGTGATGTCAATGTAAGAAAAGCACTCTGCTATGGAATTGACAGAAATCAGATAATTGATGAAGCTTTAAACGGTTTTGCACAGCCTGCTTATTCAGAATGTGATGGTATGCCATGGTGGAATGAAGAGGATGTAATAGAGACAGATGTTGATTATGCGGTTCAGCTTCTGGAAGAATCTGGCTGGGAAGACACAGACGGAGACGGAATCAGAGAAAAGGATGGAGAAAAGCTGGCATTTAATCTGATGTATTTTGCAGGAGATTCCATGCGTCAGGCAGTTGCAATGTCTGTGGCAAATCAGGCAAAAGAAAATATGGGATTTGATATCACAGTAGAAGGTGTAAGTGCTGATGATACTATAAAGAGAATGTTTTCTGAACCAATGATCATGGGATGGGGATCTGACAGCCCGATGACGTCATACATGCTGTTTGACAGCAGCAATGCAGGAAAAACAGATTTTTATAATCCTGAATTTTATACAAATGAAAAAACAGATGAATATCTTGAGAAAGCTATGAGTTCGTTATCTATTGAAGATTCTTATGAATGGTGGAAAAAAGCGCAGTGGGATGGAGAAACAGGAACCTGTATGAGGGGAGAAGCTCCGTGGGCATTTTATGTAAATATGACACATCTTTATTATGTAAAGGATGGCCTGAATATCGGCAAGCAGAGGATTCATGCACATGGACAGGCATGGCCGTTAATTGCAAATTTAGCTGAGTGGACATGGGAATAAATGAATTAATGAATTTTATATGGTTTTTATAAGTGTTTGCTCCGGGCAGATTCTGTCCGGAGCAAATCGTATCTTTAAATAAAGGGAAGAATGAGGATAGGTACTATATGAAGAGCAGGTTTTATTTGAAATTTACCGGCAGATATTTAGTACGGGTAGTGACACTTCTGATAGCTGTCAGTATTGTCAGCTTTATTCTGGTAAGTCTGTCACCGGTTGATCCTGTACAACAATATGTCGGCGCAGTACCAAATGTCAGTGTGGAGCAGAGAGAAAAAATAGCAGAATACTGGGGGCTGAACGATCCACCGGCGGAACGGTTCATGAACTGGGGAAAAGCGCTCCTTCATGGAGATTTTGGAACATCTCTGATTTATCGAAGACCGGTAGCTGATATCATAAAGGAAAAATTTTCGGCATCTCTGGCACTGATGATAACTGCCTGGATTTTTTCCGGACTGACCGGGTTTGCAATCGGGTGTCTGATGGGAATATTTCATGGAAAATGGCAGGACAAAATTTTAAAAAAATTATGTCTGACAATGTGTTCAATACCTACATTCTGGATAGGAATCGTTTTCTTAATGCTTTTTTCTGTGAAACTTGGATGGTTTCCAATGGGAATGAGTGTACCACAGGGAGTTGCAGCTGAGGATGTGACACTTTTACAGAGAATACATCATCTGATATTACCGGCTTTAACCCTGAGTTTTTTGTCTTTTGCAAATGTGGCATTACATACTCGTGAAAAACTTGTAGATGTTTTAGAAAGTGACTATGTACTGTTTGCAAAAGCAAGAGGCGAGTCGCGCTGGAGTATTTTAAAAAATCATGGCTTCAGAAATATTATGCTTCCGGCAGTAACTATGCAGTTTGGTTCTTTCAGTGAACTGTTTGGAGGCTCTGTACTTGCGGAAAATGTGTTTTCATATCCGGGACTCGGGGCAGCTGCTTCAGCAGCAGGTATGGGATCAGATGTACCTCTTTTACTGGGAATCACTCTTTTTAGTGCGCTGTTTGTTTTTACCGGGAATATGCTTGCAAATATCATCTATGGAATTGTAGATCCACAGATAAGAGAGGGGTACATAAATGAATCAAACAACAGATAGTGTAAGAAGTCAGCAGTCTGGTCCGAAAAGAACTGTCACGAATCGGAGAACCAAGCTGATCTTTCTTGTTCTTCTTATATTTGTGGTACTTTCAGGAATTTATCTGGCAGGAAATATAATAAGTGATGATCTGATAGTGGCTGATTTTTCTCAAAAGGGACTAAAGCCTTCATGGAAACATCCTTTTGGTACGGACATGTTGGGAAGAGACATGCTGGTAAGAACGATAAAAGGACTTTCTGTCAGTATAACCGTGGGGACAGTTGCGTCAAGTGTCAGCGCAGTGATCGCACTGATTGTGGGCGTTGTTGCTGCTACAGGAGCAGTCTGGATGGATAATTTTATTAACTGGCTGATTGATCTGGTTATGGGAATCCCGCATACAGTGCTGCTGATATTGATTTCTTTTGCCTGCGGAAAAGGACTGAAGGGAGTATTGATCGGTGTTGCAGTTACTCACTGGACCGGACTGGCGCGTATTATTCGGAGTGAGGTGCTGCAGATACGCTCGCAGCAGTATATAGAAGTATCCAGAAAGCTTGGACATTCCAGCTGGTGGATTACGGTGAATCATATTCTGCCGCATATGATCCCTCAGTTTATTATTGGACTGATACTGATGTTTCCGCATGCGATCATGCATGAATCCAGCCTGACATTTTTGGGATTTGGATTGTCTCCGGAGCAGCCGGCGGTCGGGATTATTTTGTCAGAGTCAATGAAATACCTGTCCACAGGAATGTGGTGGCTGGCCTTTTTCCCGGGCCTGATGCTGGTAATTATTGTACTTTTATTTGATAGACTGGGAGAAAATCTGAAAAAAATCATTGACCCGTACAGTAGTCATGAATAGGAGCAGATTATGGAAAAAGAACCGATTTTGACAGTAAAGGATTTATCAATAGCTTTTCATATGTATGATAAAGGTCTAGAGCAATATGATCTGAAGGTGATTTCCAATTTAGATCTGGATGTTTATCCGGGAGAAATTGTAGCAATCGCGGGGTCCAGCGGATCCGGCAAAAGTCTTCTGGCACATGCAGTAATGGGACTTCTCCCGGAGAATGCTCTGCTTAGTGGGACGATTGCATATAAAGGAAAAATATTAGATCAGGCAGATAAGGAAAAACTTCGGGGAAAGGAACTGGCTTTGGTTCCGCAGTCAGTAGCATATCTCGATCCGCTCATGCGTATAGGCACACAGGTAAGCGGAAAAGGAGCACCCAAAAAGAAAGTTACATTGCAAAAAAAGATCTTTCAGAGATTGCAGTTAAAGGAAAATGTGGAGAAGCTTTATCCCTTTCAGTTATCAGGAGGCATGGCAAGACGTGTACTGGTGTCAACGGCAGTACTGAGTGGTGCGGATGTGATCATTGCGGACGAGCCGACCCCCGGGCTGGATCTGGAAATGGCATTGGAGACTCTGAAAATTTTCAGAGAGCTGGCGGATGAGGGAAAAGCAATAGTATTAATAACGCATGATATTGATCTTGCTTTTCATATAGCAGACAGGGTAGCTGTTTTTTATGCAGGAACGACTTTGGAAATCGCAGATGCAAACGACTTTCTGGAAGGTCCGGAAGCACTTCGTCATCCTTATTCAAAGGCTTTATGGAAAGCTCTGCCACAAAATGGATTTGAGCCGGTTCCGGGATTTCAGCCTTATGCAAAGTATCTTCCCGGAGGGTGTCTGTATTTTCCAAGATGTCCGCACAGGTCAGACGAATGTGAGAAAAAAATCCCCATGAAAAATGTACGTGGAGGACGGGTGAGGTGTATATATGCAGATTGAAGCCAGAAATATAAGCTTTCGTTATGGTGAGAAAATGCCATGGATTTTGAAAAATGTAAGTATGTCGGTGGAAGAGAAAGAACGTGTAGGTCTGCTGGGACCAAGCGGGCGCGGAAAAAGCACTCTGATAAAATTGATAGCGGGATATTTGAAACCGGTGGAAGGAGAAATATTGTTGGACGGGAAACCGCTTCCATCAAAAGGAATAAGTCCTGTGCAGCTGATCTACCAGCACCCGGAAAAGGCAATCAATCCGCGATGGAAAATGAAGAAAGTACTTCAGGAATCGGGTATGTACAGAGAAGAAGTCATGGAGACTCTGGGAATAGAGAAGGACTGGCTGGAAAGATATCCGAGGGAACTTTCCGGTGGAGAGCTGCAGCGTTTTTGTGTGGCACGTTCTCTGTTTGATGGAACCCGCTTTCTTCTGGCAGATGAGATCAGTACCATGCTGGATGTGATTACGCAGGCGCAGATCTGGAATTTTCTTATAGAGGAAACTGAAAAAAGAAATATTGGAATGGTGATCGTAAGTCATAACAAGGAACTGTTGAATAAAGTCTGTACAAGAATTGTGGAATTATAAAAAATAAAAAGGATCTGAATTTGGGGAAGGATTTTCTTCAGATATCAGGTCCTTTTTACTGTAAAATCCACCAAAATTCGAAAGATAAAATTGTGCATAAAAACCAAAAATATGATAATTTGTCTGACGATATTGACACATGTTCCAAATAATGTATAATGACATCATAAATTGGTTCAACCAATCAACCACAGTACCACAGAACCAAAGAAATGTGCAAAGAAAGGAAAGAAAGAAATGACAGACAATCAGGATTTACTGGCAATGACACATGTGGGTGAAGATCCGCATAAATACATGAAATCAGTTACACCACCGGTTTTCATGAACTCACTTCATGTATTCGACACAGTGAAAGACTATTTTGATGTAGATATTTTTAATGATGAATTTTACTATGGAAGAGCATCTAACCCGACTGTTGCAATTCTTGAGAAAAAGATCGCAGCACTGGAGCACGGTTCAAGAGCAGTTGTATTTTCCGCAGGAATGGCAGCATGCGCAGCGGCAATCTTAAGAGTCTGCACAGCAGGAAGCAATGTAATCTGCATTAAAGAAAGCTATGGCCCGGTACAGCATCTTCTTGATGAGTTCCTTGGACCGAAATACAATGTTTCTGTTACATATGTAGACGGAAGAACAGTCAAAGAATTTGAAGATGCGATCCGTCCGGAAACAAAGATGATCATTCTTGAGAGCCCTACCACACTTTTATTCAATGTTGTAGATCTGGAAGGTGTTGCAAAACTTGCAAAAGAACACGGCATTAAAACTTACATCGACAACACATATTCCACACCACTTTTCCAGAAGCCACTGGATATGGGAATCGACATTGTTATGCACACAATGACAAAATACATCGGTGGACACAGCGACCTGGTAGGTGGAGTACTTGTTTCCAAAGATGAACAGCTGATGCGTGACCTTATGGTTCAGAGAGACTGGTTCGGCGGTGTTATGGGACCTATGGAAGCATGGCTTGCAATCCGTGGACTCCGTACACTTGATGTACGTATGCAGAGACATTATGAGACAGCAATGGAAGTTGCAAAATTCCTTGAAAAACAGCCAAAAGTAAAACGTGTATTCTTTACAGGACTTCCGTCTCACCCACAATATGAACTTGCGAGAAAACAGCAGAAGGGTGAATGTGGTCTGATGAGCCTTGAAATCGACGGAACACTTGAAGAGACAGAGACCTTTGTAAACAGTCTGAAACTCTTTGAAAAAGGATGCTCATGGGGCGGATTCGAGAGCCTTGCAATCGCTTATACGTACAACTGGACAGACGAGCAGTGTGCATTCCTGAATGTATCACGTAATATCGTCAGAATCCACTGTGGACTTGAAGGAACAGAAAACCTGATCGCAGATCTGAAACAGGCGCTTGACAAAATTTCATAAAGGAGAACTTTCATGGAAGCAAAAAAGAAAGAAATTAAGAAACCAACGCTTTTTACGGCAGTACTGCCATTGATTTTTATGTTTGTTGTCCTCTTTACAGGACTGGTAATTTACAGCATTGATATCAAGATCCTTCTGATCATCTGTGCAGCATTTACAATCTGTGTGTGCATGTATCAGGGACACACATGGAAAGATATTGAAGATGAGATTGTTGCGAAACTTGCAAAAGCTTTCCCGGCGATCATGATCCTGATCTGCGTAGGTCTTATGATCGGCGCATGGGTAGTAAGCGGAACAATTCCGTTCCTTGTATATATCGGACTTCAGATCATCAGCCCTAAATATATTATCATCACTTCCTTCCTCGTTACTGTAATCCTTTCTGTAAGTACAGGTACTTCCTGGGGAGCAGCAGGTACAGTAGGAGCCGCTCTTATCAGTGTGGCAGCAGGTATGGGAGCACCGCTTCCGGCAGTTGCAGGTGCGATCGTAGCAGGTGCATACTTCGGAGATAAAATGTCACCACTTTCTGACAGTACAAATATGTCTGCCATTGCAACAGAGACAAACCTGTATCAGCATATCGGACATATGTTTTATACAACCGTTCCTGGATTTATCGTAAGCTGTATTGTTTATCTGGTCGCAGGAGCACATTTTGCAAGTGATTCACAGGTTGGACAGGTAGATGAGATCATCAATACTCTTGGTAAACTTTTCAATCTTTCCATGCCGACAGGACTGCTTCTTCTGATTCCATGCGTGATCGTAATCGCAGGATCACTTATGAAAAAACCTACAATTCCGGTTATGATCATTTCTTCAGCAGTTGCAGTAGTAATTGCCATGGCAATTCAGGGATTCTCTTTCTCAGACTGCGCAGCAAGTATGGTAAGCGGATTCAAGATGGAAATGCTTCACACATCTGTAGATCTTGAAAATATTGTTGAGCAGATACCGAACCTTCTTCAGAGAGGTGGTATGAGTTCCATGATGAACACCGCATTGATGGCATTCTGTGGTTTCTCCTTCATCGGCGCACTTACCGTATGCGGAAGTATGGAACTGATTCTGGAACGTATCATGAAACATATTCATGGTACCGGCCAGCTGATCACACTGACTGTTGCTCTTGGCGTAGTTATGATTACAGTAATCGGAGAAGCTACCGTAACATTCCTTATGATCGGTGGTATGTTCCGTCCGGAATACATCAAACGCGGACTTGAGTCCAAAAACCTTTCCAGATCTTTGGAAGACAGCATTACAGTCGTAGAGCCGCTGGTACCGTGGTCACTGGCAGGTGTATATATGACATCTGTACTTGGTGTACCGACTGTTCAGTATGCTCCGTGGGCAGTTCTCTGCTACACAGGTGTATTCTTTGCAATCCTCTGGGGATTCACAGGATTCGGAATCAAAAAGATCACAAAAGATTCTCCGGCATACGAAGAGTATCTTCAGTTATCCGGAAAATCAGCAGAGGAATAATACCGGTTTAATCGGGGAGCCTCTATTGACGTTTCTATAAGATTTCCTTATAATTAAAAGGATTCAGTGTCCATCAGGGATATTGAGTCCTTTTATTTGGTGCTAAAGTATGCGGGAAAAACTGCCGGTGGCAGGTTCTCTGTATCGTGGATTCTGCAGAGAGCAGAAATTTATAGAAATTGAGGAAACTTTATGAATAATGAAACAAATACTTCTTCGGATCAGGGAAACAGAATCTCGATGAAGCCGATCGAGAAAAAATCTCTGTATCTGAAAATCTCGGATTCGATTTATCGTTATATTCAGATGAATAATCTGCAGCCGGGAGATAAACTTCCATCCGAGCGTGATATGTCCTCTATGCTTCAGACAAGCAGAAATTCAGTACGTGAAGCTCTGCGTATACTGGAAGACAGGGGGCTGATATATGTAAAGACCGGAAGCGGTGTGTTTATTAATAATCCATATGGAGAGAATAATTCTCTGACGATTCAGCTTACGAACTGTTCGTTGACGGAGATGGAGGAGCTTCAGAGTGCGCTTGATCACGAAGCAGTAAAAAATGCGATGGAGAGAGGCACGATTCAGGAAAAAGACCAGCTGCTAGCTACAGCAACAGAGATGGTTCGCCTGGCTTCTGATAATCTTTACAGCCATGTGCTGGACCGCAGTTTTCATGACAGCCTGTACAAGATCGGTCGAAATAATGCGATTGAGCAGATGATCAACAAGATTCGTTCATATCGTTTTATTCAGCAGGAAGATTCCCAGAATGGAAATGACTCTATCTGGCTGGCTACGATTCCGCAGCATCTGGCGCTGGCGCAGGCCCTTAAAGACTGTAAGCTGGCAGCCGCGATTCAGGCGATCGATGAGATCAATGAGTATGGATTCAAAATTGCAAGAAAGTAAGATACAGTTTTTGAAGTTTATTTGTAACTATTTCAATAAAATAAAATCAGGGAACGGAAAGAGGCAGGAGAAGCCATGTCGGCAGATGGACAGAGCATCAAAGAACTTCACAGAGGTATCATTGAGGGCAAAACACAGGAAGAGCTTGACGTTCTTTTATGGGATGCAGTTCTGACATATCAGGATCAGACGCTGTATACTTTATCCGGGCTGGAATTTTCCTACACAGTAAAACATAAGAAAAATGGCGAATACAGCGGGGAACTTCTTGTTTCCCGCAAGGAAACCAGCAAGACACTGACAAGAAGCTCTGTATTGCTGGCTTTTCATAAAGTTCTGGAAGCGACAGAAGTAACTTCGGAGGGTGATGAAGCATCCTTTCAGCCACCGGCATACCGTGGTCCGAAGGCAATCGGACAGATTTTCGGGATTTCTTATATTTTCAGTCTGTTTCTGGAATTTGGTCTGATTCGTCTACAGGGGAATGGTCGGGGAAGAAAAGCATGAATAAAAAAGTATTGATTTTTTTCTTGACATTCTCTTTTTTTAGATATATACTTTGATAATCAAAATATTCTAAAACCAAAACAAATAAGAATATGAGGAAACAACAATTATGAATAAAGAACAGACCATAACCGGTGTCATCCGGGGAACGGGAGCCTGTGTACCGGAGCGTATTCTGGATAATAAAGAAATTGCAGGCTTTGTAGACACCAGCGATGAGTGGATCCGGGAAAGGACGGGCGTGAGAAGGCGGCGCATTGCAGAAAAAGAAACGACAGTTTCGATGGCATGCGATGCGGCTTGCCAGGCAGTAGAAGAAGCCGGAATTTCACCGGATGAGATCGACATGATCCTCGTTGCAACAGGTTCGCCGGATCAGATTTTTCCGTGCACTGCCTGTCGGGTGCAGGAAGCACTTGGAGCGGATGGAGCGGTCGGATTTGATCTTAATGCCGCTTGCAGCGGATTTCTTTTTGCTTACAATACTGCACAGGCATACATTGCATCTGGTATTTACCGAACCGTGCTGGTAATCGGAAGTGAGAGCATTTCGAGGTTGGTTGACTGGACAGACCGCGGTACCTGCATTTTGTTTGGAGACGGAGCAGGGGCAGCCGTTTTAAAAGCGGAAGAGACCGGAATCATCGACATGATGATGGGAGCGGACGGAACAAAGGGTGATGTTCTCGCCTGCACCTCGAGAACCGTCGGAAACTTTCTCACAGGGACAAAGCCGGAGCTCGGATTTATGACCATGGATGGACAGGAAGTTTTCAAATTCGCAGTGCGGAAGGTGCCGGAGAGTGTTATGGAGCTTTTACAGCGGACCGGGACAAAAAAGGAAGACATTAAATATTATGTTCTTCATCAGGCGAATGAGCGGATCATTGAGGCAGCGGCCAGACGTCTGAAGGAGCCGATGGAGAAATTCCCGATGACGATCGGTCAGTTTGGAAATACATCAACGGCATCGATTCCGTTACTGTTAGACGATATGATCCGGAAAGATATGCTGAAGAGGGGCGACAAGATCATCATGTCAGGCTTCGGAGCCGGAATGACCTGGGGTGCAGTGCTCATGGAGTGGTAGATATCTGATTCATCCGGAAAGCAGGAGAAGTTATCTACATAATAAGAAATAATT
>ENA-ORTG01002152-ORTG01002152.1-human-gut-metagenome-genome-assembly--contig:-NODE-2152-length-16372-cov-3.353190_pt1 | contig 16372 bp, 6 predicted proteins | sample MGYA00241906_ERZ509176 | MGnify/ENA primary metagenome ERZ509176 (study PRJEB26280, sample SAMEA2338811) | human gut metagenome | biome: human gut; feature: human-associated habitat; material: faeces...
CTGCTGCCAGGTCAGCACTCCGCCTGCAATCATCATTGCCAGTGCCGCTGTGATCACGCCGATTCTCAACTTGTCTCTTTTCATGTTCTTACCACCTCTGCTGATATCTTTTTAAGCATTTCAGAGGCGTTTTTCGATTTCTCGCTCTCCTCCTGCTTTTCTACAGTAAGCAGTATTTCCCATCCGGCGCGATCTATACACAAAAACCGGATTTTTCCTTTCCGTTATCCACAATTTTTCCCCTGCGCTTCTTTCTTTTGTGGAAAACATAATTCTTTTCTGCGCATTCCGTGCAAAACATCCCCAATGTTATCCACACCTTATTTTCTCGACTTGCTTCACGTAAAAAAAAGAGCCGGAACCGGGAATTTTCTCCCGTTTCCAGCTCTCGCTTTCACCTGTATTTACTGTAATCTTCCATACACCGTACTCGCATCCGCGATGCTGTCCACCGCAGATCCCGAATCCGTCATGGCCTCTGCCGTAACAAGTATGTACTCTTCGCCTCCATATTCTGCAAAGCTGACCAGGCACTGACCCGCCTCATCGGTAAATCCGGTCTTTCCGCCTTCAATGACTGCCCCGTTCTCCAGTGTCGTACTCATCTCATAGCTGGTAAACCGGTGGAGCATCGTATCATACAGCGTAATTCCCTCCGGGTGTGATGCGGTAGCCTCCGTTGTGTAAACCTCCCTCGTCACGATCTCGCGAAACGTATCACTCTTCAGACACTCACTCATCAGCACCGCAATATCACGGCAGGTAGAATAATGGTTGTCGTTATGCAGTCCCGTGCAGTTCTCAAAATGCGTATTGGTAAGTCCCAGTTCTTCTGCTTTCTGGTTCATCATGGCCACAAAACCTTCTTCCGATCCGCCGACTGCTCTCGCCAATGTCTCACAGGCATCTGCGCCGGATGGCAGCAGCACACCATAGAGAAGATCACGAACCGTCGGCTGTTCGTACGGATTAAATCCCGCTACCGACGCATCCTGTGCCGTCAGTTCCTCGAAGATGTCCTCCGGAACCGTAATCGTCTCGTTCAGATCCGGAAGATTTTCAATGGTAAGCAACGCTGTCATAATCTTTGTCATCGACGCCGGATAAATTCTCTCATCTCCGCCCAGATTCATCATCTCAGCCAGATCGCTTTCCCGCACTAGCAGGGCATGCTGACTGTTCAGACCATCTGACGAAATCTGCTGTACCGGCTCAGGCATCGGTGTAATCTCCTCCTCCGGGCTGGAATCCGATATCGGCTCTGAACTGTCCCCAGCAAGAGAGGATGACGAAACCGAAGAGGATGCACTTGCGTTTCCATCCGTCTGTTTTTTCTCGTTCTTCTGCATCTGATATCCAAGCACGCCAATCAATCCGATAATGATAACAAGCAGAACACTTAAAATCACTTTCTGCTGAAACTGGCGTCTTCGTCTTTTGTTTTTCTTTTTTTGTGCCATATTTTTTGGCGATCGCTGTTTCCATCGCTTTTCGATAGCTTTTATAGTCTTCCTTGTATCCGCTTCTCGCTGCTGCAAAGGCAAACCAGTCATTGAGCGAAGTATCCGCCCCTTCCAGAAAGGTCTTATCGATCAGCTCGTCAGCATTTGTGAGGCTCTTGGCCCACTCAAAAATACCCTGGATGGTTTCTTTTACTTCTTCTGTCGTGTATTCGTAATGTGTGACAGTTGCTGCACTTTTTGTTGTATTTTCTGCTATATTTGCTGTATTTTCTGTCGTAACGTCTGATTCAGAAGCTGTTTGCATCTCACTGTTTTGGGATGCAGACTGTGCCCGTACTTCCTTGTTTGTGCCGGAAACCATCCCAACGCACAGGATCAGTGCCATGAGCAGGGCTGTCATTCTGTTTTTTCTTTTTTCTGCATTTTGTTTTTGATCATTTCCCTTTTTCATTACCATTCATACCCCCAGTTATCTGAACCGCCGGTCATGTCCTGCCCGATATCAGCTCCGTATGCCAGCGTGAAACGCAGCCGCAGTGTATCGCCGTTCTGGAAACAGTAATCGCTTAAGCCATAGTTCGGGTAAACGCCGTTTACCTGATACATCCAGCCGCTTCCTTTTGTAAAATCATAATCTCCGAGGCTGTTCGGTGTAAAATCATAGATTTCAAAGCCGTGTTCTTCCAGTTTGGTCCTTAAATCCTCCGGAATATTTCCGGTGACAAAATTGCTCTCGGAACTAATCCTTGCCAGATAAAAACCGGTCTCATAGTTTCCGGTATAGTCAACAGAATAGCCATTATTCTGCAGCATGCGTACTACCGTCTCCGCCGCAGTCTCTCCCTCATAAATATCTACATCCTGTGACAGCAGAATACCGCTTCCCACGGTCGTTGCTTCCACGCTGATGTGGACCGTTCCGATCCGCTCCCCGCTCTCTGCCGCCGTACAGAAAATGCTGTAAGTCAGTTCCGTTGTGTTGTCTTCTGCATCGGTGACGGTGATCACCATGGTATTATAGCCTTGGGACAATTCCGTATGGTAACTGACATCGCCGCTGTTCTCCCAGATCAGACCGGTAATATTGTCTCCGCTGTCACCGAAACAGGAAATGCGGATGTTGTCTGCACCAAGCCCGTTTCCATGATAATCGGTTGCCTGTACCTGGAAACTTAAGCTCTTTCGCTGCGTCTCAAGACTGTTTCCGGAATCACCAAGCGTACAGGTAACTCTTGGTGCCTCCACATTGCCTTCGCCGTCTCCGTCTCCGCTGTTCTGTTTGACATAGGTTACGGTATAGGTAATCTCTTCACTGCTTCCGTTTTTTTCTGCATACAGCGTGATCTGGTTTTCGCCCTCTTCCAGCAGCACTTCATAGTTGTCACCATCTGTCGGTGAAAGCTGCGTTCCGTTCAGCCAGGCGGTCAGATCTTCGACTTTGTCACTGCCCATAAAAGCCTGTGCATAGAACCGGTATTTCTTTTTATATACTTCTTTGTCCTCCAGATCGGTGTCAAAGCGGATATTCTGGTTCTGCGGTCGTTCATAAGTTATGGTATAAACCTGCTGTTCGCTCTTTCCGTCTTTTTCTGCATCCAAAACGATCTGATTTTCGCCCTCCTGCAAAGGAACATCTTTATAATCCCAGTTTTCATCGGCACTGATCGGTGTACCGTTTAGCGTTGCCGTCAATGCAAACGTCTCTTTGCCAAGCTGTGCCCAGGCACGGAAGGAAATGTGATCGCTTTTTACCGTCTGATCGGACAGATTTGTCTGGATCAGCAGTTTTTCTTCGTCGTAATAGATGGTATATTCTTTGGAAACAGTAAATTTGGTACCGTCTTTCTGCTGATAAGTGACTGCCACCAGAATCTTATTTTCGCCGTGTGCCAGTTTCAGACTTCCACGGTAAGTGGTCACTTTGCCGTCGTTTAAGGTGTTTTCTGTTTTCAGTACTTTCAGATCCGTCAACTGTTCAATCTGATAACTGTAATCTGCTTTTGTGACCGTCCCGCCGTTTTCAATCGTTGTCCGGAAATACTGCCTGTCTTTTTTGCCGTTTTTGTCTTTGTTTTTATTTCCGGAGTGATTCTTATTCGGCTTTTTGTTGTTTTTATCGTCTCCATCCGTCTTTTCGCCGCCTGTTCCGTCTCCGTAATTGCCTCCGTTTGTTCCTGATGCAGTCCCGCTGCTATTGCCGGAATTGTTTCCGGAAGCATCTCTGTTTGCCTCTGTTGAACTGCCGTTTTCGTTTTTACTTCCGCTCCCTGTGCTTTCTGTACCCTGGCTGTCAGCTCCGCTTTCTTTTGACGATTCGCTCTCCGTCTCCGGCATATCCTGATTTTCTGACTGCTGATTCTGCATCTGCTGCCGGCTGCTTCCATTCTCTTTTGTCTGCTCTGCCAGCACTTCTTTCGTGCCGGTCAGCATGACCATCGAGCTTTTCTCCATGCCATCGATTGGATTTTCCGGCACACTTTCTCTCTGCGTACGGATTCCCAGGATCATCACTCCCGAAAACAGCACAATAAGCAGCAGTGCCGCAATGGCACCTGCTGCTTCTGAATGTTTCCGCAACTTTTTCATCATTTTTTGAAAAAGCTCTTTCATATGCTCCTCCTGTTATTCTGAAACTGTAAAATATTCTGATCCATTTTTCACTGTAATTGTGATGTTCCGGATCAGTCACCGCTTATTTTACTTTTACAGAACGAATTTTGCTGTATTTTCCGCTGTATTTCTTTCCTCCGACGATCTTATAGGCCTGGATCTTAAAGTAATATTTTTTCCTGGATTTCAGTTTCTTCCAAGTCAGTTTTGTGGTGTTCGCCTTTTTGATCGTCTTCGCCCGCTTCCAGTTTTTCTTCTTTCCGATCGCGTAGGAAATCTCATATCCGGACACGCCTTTGATCTTCTTCCACTTCAGCACTGCTTTTTTGCTCCTGGATGCCTTCAGAGAAATAAAGGAAACTTTTGGTACGGAAACGGTGATATTCTGGTTTGGATCGGTCGGTTTCGGCTGTACCTGCTGCGTTTCTTTAACTGTCACTTTGATCTGTGCCAGGATCTGAGGCTGCTCCACGCAGTACGCTGTGATCACGGTCTCTCCGGATGCAAGTGCACGGACCTGTCCGTCTGCATCCACAGATGCCACCTGTGGATTAGCACTGCGATAACGGATGCTGCCCGCTACATTCAAATCTTCCGGGAGGAGCTGTACTTTTAACATATGACTCTCGCCCTTTTTCAGCGTCACGCTGTTTTCTGTAAATGTAAGTTTCTCCAGCGGAACTTCCACTTTTAAGGTACAGGTCGCTGTCAGCATTCCAACATGGGCGGACACCGCCGTTTCTCCGCCGCCGATGGCTGTCACTGTGCCGTTTTCCACGGTTGCCACGGAAGGATCTGCCACATTCCAGATGATGGTTTTGTCACTAATCGTATCTTCCGGATCGTAAGTCACATGAAGTGTCACCCGTTCTCCTTTTTTCATGTTGACTTCTGTTTTATCCAGCGTGATGTTTTTCAGAACAAGGGACTCCAGTCTCGCATATTCTGCCTCCGCATCGGTCAATATTTTTAAGATTTCTTCGCTGACATACTGTTTCTGATCTTCCAGAAGTGCATCGTACGCCGCCCTTGCTTTTGCGATAGCTTCACGACTGTTCAGGGTCACTTCTCCTATGGCATTTATTTTTTCAACAGCTGACTCTGCCTGGCTTCTGTTGTATTTGAGATCTGCCAGTTTATTTTCTGCCTGTGCAAGCAGCTCATAATTTCTGACCAGATTTTTCTGTGCGGTTGTCAATGCAGTGTAATCTTTTCGCAGTGCCGTCAGCCTCTCTTCACTTTCAAAGGTGATCTCGCCAAGTGCTGCAATTCGCTCGCTGATGGCTTCTGCGATGGCGGTATCTTTTTTCAACTTCTCCAGATCCATTTCCTGTGCAACGAGAGAATAATAATTGACAACCATCGCCTGCCGGATCTTTGTCATCGCATCAAAATCACTTCGGATCTTTTTCAGGGTCTCTTCATCCTCAAGTTTCACCTCACCGCTTGCCGCAGCAATCCGCTCTTCCATCTCTTTGACTGCCGTATAATCCTCATCCGTTGCCTCTGCCTGTGCAAGCTCCTGCAGTTCTTTTTCTTTTTCTTTGATCTGTTCGATCAGCTTTCTATCTACCTGTGCCCTTTCTTCATCGTTCAATTTCAGCCATGCGGCATGGGCATTCATAAGAAGTGAAAGACTGTCATCTGTAAGTGACACTTTTTCCGGGATCCGCTTAACGCAGCTTGAAAATGCATCGATCCTGTCTTTCTTCTCCAAAAGCTCTGTGATCTTCTTTTCTGCATTCTCCAGAAGTTTTCTCACACGCTCCGGAACAAGTGCCTGCTGGCTCTCTGTCAGTGCCTGGAATGCTTCTCTTGCCGCTGTAATCTCCTCTCTGGAATCTAAGGTCACATCTCCGATCGCTTCGATCTGACGGATCACGGCATCTGCCTTTTCTTTGTTCTCCTTCATCTGTGAGATCTTTTCTTCTGCTTTCGTCAGAATATCCAGATTTTCTACCATCGCTTTTTCTGTTTCTGTCAGTGCATCGTAGGCATTTCTTGCACGCACTACCGGCTGCTCATCTGCAAGCGTCAGTTCTTTATCCAATGCTTTGATCATCGCACTGACCTGTTCTGCCTGATCCATGCTTGCAAGCAGTTCCTTCAGTTCTTTTTCCTTCTTCAGGAAAGTATGGTAAGTACTTGCCGTGATCCGCTCCCGCTCGATATCCAGCATTGAATCATACAATTCTCTCGCCTTTTCAATGTCTTCTTTATCAGAAATGGCTGTCGCATGGCCGGACAGACGATTCACGATCGCATAAAACTGATTTGCTTTTTCAGTATTTACCGTCCATTTTGCATAAAAAGTCTTATCGCCATAACTGTGTGCCGGTATTTCGGTCACTTTTCTTCCGGTAAATTCCGCATTGGTGTACCATCCGTCAAATTTACATCCTGCTTTTGTGATCTCATCTGCGGTCGGCAGTGTGATCTGGTCTTTCGGACTGTAGGTGTCCGGAAGAATGATGTCATCGGAAAGAGTACCACCGTTTAATTCAAATTTCAGTGCATAACTTGGCTGTCCGTACTGTGCGTAAAGCGTGATATCCTGCTCCGGCATGGAAAGGAGCTCTCCCGGATAATAGCTGATTCCGCTTCCGTCCGGTTTGGTATTCCACTCCGTCAAAAATGCTTCCTGTTCATCGGTTACTTTTCCTTCGGATAAGAGTACTTCTGCATAAGGGGAAGCTTCTGTTGTGAAGGTCTCGCCCTCTTTCTGACCGTCATAGGTGATCGTATAAGTATCTGCCGTGGCATTCAGATAACTGCCGTCCAGCTGATCCTGCATATCAAAAAGGGAATTCTGTTTGTGTGCAAAACGGTCGTATGCAATCAGTCCGTAAAGTGCCTGGTCGGTTGCCATCGGATTGACCGTTGTGCCGGAACCGCCACCTCCGTCGTAGCCTGCCGTTACATGTTTAAATCCGCCGATCGACGCACTGCTTCCGCTTCCGGCTGCCCAGAAGGTCAGAAGTGCATCTACCATATTGTCGGTGTAAACGCCGTCTCGTGTCGCTCCTTCTTTGACAAAGCTGCATGTTTTTCCGATATGCGGCAACGTTACCTTATCTGATTTCGGATCGATCCCCATTTCCAGAAGCGGCATCATCGCCCATACGGTCGATTCGCTGTTGACCGTTCCCCAGCTCTCAAAACCGCCGTTCGGCTTCTGCATATTTGCCAGCACGAGAATACCGCGTTCTACCGCACTTGCAAACTCATCATAACTATAGGTTGCATCTGTTTGCTCATATTTTTCCTGATTCAGATAATATGGTGCAAATGCTGTCAGTGTCATGCCAGTGATATCGGCATCCGGTACATTTCCTGACAATGCCCAGCCGCCTTTGATTCCGTTTGCATCGGTGATCTCCAGATTCAGAATGTAATCCAGCATTTTTCCAAAGGTATTTGCTGTTTCTGGATGATCCGTCTGGTCAAATTCATAACCGCCGCTGTTCATGGAAATGATTTCCCAGATCGGACCGTTAATGCCCTGGCGATACGAAAAACTGAATGAATCAGATAGTTTTTCAATAAAATCATAGCCTGCTACGCTTCGGATATCATATCCCATTGCAGTCAGCGGCAAGATCAGTCTTGACCACTCGGTAGACTTTGCCGCATGCAGATTTCCTTTCTTATTTTCTACATGTGCTTCCACACGTTTTAAATAGTCAGAAAAATAATTCTCCGGTATGCTGTTGATATAATCTGCCCCTGTATACATGCCGCGCAGCAGATCCCATACTGACCATTCTCCAAACGTACTTCCTACGGTCGGGTAGCTGTTTCCTGTTTTTTCTGACTGCTCCTGCTGGTTTTCCAGAATATATTTTGCCGCTGCATTGATATAAAAACGCACTCCCGGCTTTTCATTGTTCCAGAAACGCAGCTTCAGACTGTCTGAAAATTTATTCTGATCCCACGCTGCCGCATGGACAGCAGTAACAGGCATCTGGACAGATGACAGAGCTACAACTGCCGACAGAACTCCTGCAAGAATCCGTTTTCTATAACCACATTTTTTTGTTTTTCTGCTCATTTCTCCACACTCCTGTTCTTTCTGTAAGTGCATCTCTTTTTCTGAGATTGTAATCTTTGTAATGGCGATCCGGGGGCAGATTTCTGCCCCCCTGATCATCCATCTTCCTTGCTGATAAGCATATATTTCATATTTTTATGCTCTCAGCATACGGAAATTTAATTGTTATTTTTTAATCTTTGCAGACTTGGTATTTGAGTACTGACCGTAGATCACTTTATTTTCTACTTTCTGGAATACACGTACTTTGTAGGTATATTTCTTACCTGCTTTTCCTTTCAGTTTGTAGCTTGCCTTGCTGCCCTTATTGAGCGTCTTCACAAGTTTCCACTTGCCTTTTCCAGTCTTGCAGTAGATTTCGTATCCACTTGCACCCTTAACCTTGTTCCATTTCAGAGTTACTTTTTTACCTTTCACCTTTGCAGATTTCAAAGTTGTCTTCTCATTAAATCCATACTTGTCTTTCTCTGCTTTCAGTTTTTCTTCCTGCTCTTTCAGTTTTGCATCCTGAGCCTTCTGTGCCTCTTCAAGTGCTTTCTTTGCTTCTTCCTGCTGTCTCTTTGCTTCTTCCTGCTGAGCTTTCAGGTCTTCTGCTGCTTTCTTTGCTGCTTTAAGTGCAGCCAGGTCTTTTTCTGCGATAACCAAGTCAGACAGGTTCGTTACTTTTTCTTTCACATCTGCTTCCAGGGCTTCATATGCACTTCTTGCTGCTGTGATCGCTTCTTCACTGTCAAGTGTTACTTCTCCGATTGCTGCAATGGCATCGATGACTGGCTGTGCTTTGGCTTTCAGGGCTTCCTGTCTTTCCTGTTCTGCCTTGTCTGCTTCTGCTTTGTCTGCTGCCTCCTGTACAAGTTCTGCAATGCGGTTCTCTGCTGCGGTCAGATCTGTGTAGTTTGTTACCAGAGCTTTCTGATCTTCTGTCAGTGTGTTGTATGCGGCTCTTGCTGCTTCTACCACACCTCTCTTATCCAGCGTTACTTCTTCGATTGCTGTGATCGCACTGCTTACGGATGCTGCTGCCGCTGCATCCATCTGGTTTTTCAGTTCTTCCTGCTGTTTCTTTGCTTCCAGAGTCTGAATGGTCTTTTCTGCCTGAACCAGAACATCATAATTGGAAACCAGTTTCTTCGCATCTGTGGAAAGTGCATCGTATGCATTTCTTGCTGCTTCTACGCTTTCTTTTTTCTCGAGTGTTACATCTCCAAGTGCTTCGATCAGTGCTTTTACTGCATCTGCATCGGTCTGTGTCTTTTCATCCGCTGCAAGTTCTGCACTTGTTTTCAGTTTGTCCAGATCTGCTTTTGCATCGCTTAACTGTTCTGCAATTTCTTCTGCTGTTTTTGCATTGTTAATCAGGACTTTTGCATTTGCAAGGATCTTTGTGATCTGTGTTTTTTCTGCATCACGGTAATCCTCTGCATTTTTGTATACGTTCAGCTCTGTGATGGCTGCTTCTTTTGCCGGTGCCAGCAGTTCTTCTACCGACGCCACTCTGACGGTCAGCATTTCACTTGTCTTTGGTGTACTGTCGCTGTCTTTCAGCACCATATAGACTTTGTATGCTGCATCTGTAATATCGGTTAATTCCAGTGTATTTTCACCTACTTCAACCTGGATGCCTTCACCTGTTGTATCAATGGATTCCGGTGCAGTTTCCGTTTCCGGCAATACTTTATAGTACAACGTACCGTATTCATTTGCTGTGAATGTTACTGATGCACTTGTTGCACTCTTACGCACACCTGCACCTTCTTCTGCCGAGATCACCGGTGCATTTCCTGTCTGCTGTTTCAGTGTTACATAGTAAGAATCTTTCGTCTTGCCGTCTTTTGCAGTTACTTCGATCCGGACGGTCGCGCAGTCACTGTTGTCTGCAAAATAGATCGCATAACGGTCGTGTCCACTGTTTGTTGCAGTACGGATGATATTTCCTTCTGAACTGCTGATGACCGTGCTCTTTCCTACTGCACTTACCGGATACAGTTTATAAGTTGAACCTGTATCTTCTGCTGCTGTCCAGATATTCAGGAAGCGGCGTGTTGTGCTGTATTCTGCATGATAAACATGATTTGTCTTACTGAACGCCGGTGTTAAGCTGACCAGTCCTATGTTAAACTGATTACTGTCGCTGACATACAGTTCTTTTAAGTTGGTATTCGGTTTTTCACGTTTCAGTGTGAATTTATAAGTTCTTTCATCGCTTCCTTTTTTCACAACAACATCAAAGCTCTTGCCTGCTTCTGTCAGTTCCATCTCTCTGCTGTTTCCTTCCACGCCATCGATGGTAATGCTGCTTCCTTCGGAAGCAGTAAAGGTCAGAGTCGTCTTATCTGCCGAAGTCAGGACAACGATGTCATGACTGGAAAGTTTTCCGTCAAATGCCACGCCATTATCGATCGTGCTGCCTTCTGCACTTGATGTTACGCCAGTCATATATGCCTCACTGGATGCAACCGCCATAACGCATGCACTGTCGTTCTTATAATACAGCGTACCGTTTTCGTCACAGATAATACTTGTGATGCAGTACTGCTGTCTTGCTTTTTCCGGTGTGAAAATTTCTTCTACATCCAGAGTTGTCTGTCCTTTTTTATCACGGATCAGAGTGATACCACCCGGATTGTTGTTATAAGTTGCATACAGATAAACACTTCCGTCTTCTTTTTCGTAAGCGGTTGACAGAAGTACAGAGCACTGTGGATATCCTTTCAGCGGTGCTTTGTAGATCTCTGTCATCGTTGCCGCATCAATCACGCTGATCGAATAGGTTCCGCTGAAGTTACTTCCGCTTGTCACACCGATATAGATTCTTCCGTTGTATACAACCGGTGTGCTGGTGCTCATGCTTCCAGGCTGTACGGATTTCAGCGTATCTTTATCAAAGGTTCCGTCGGATTTCAGTTTTAGACTGTAGAGGTAGCCGCCTTTTGTTGTGAAATACAGTCTGTCTGTTTCTTTGTCATAAGCAATCGTAGAACGCTGGTCACCGATTACATCGACGCTGTCCATAACTTCTCCGGTCTTCTTGTTCAGAGATAATACATGTCCGGTTCCGTCTGAACCGCTTGTGCCGTCATCCGTACCAAATACAACATAGTCACCGCGTACCACAGAACCTGCCCAGTAGAAACCGCCAAGGCTTGTGTACTGCCATGCTGCTTCTTTTGCTTCCTGTGCGTTCGTCGGATCTTCATCCGTAACCGGGATGCACACATAGTTTGCATCTTTTGTCTCTGCATTCCAGAATCCGGTATAAATATAACCGTCACTGTAAGTGATCGGGCTTAAGGACTGGCCTTTCAGCGTATCCTGGTAAACCCACAGAGATTCCAGTGTCTCTGCATTGAACGCCTGTACACGTCCGTCTGCCAGCGGTGCAAAGATCATGCCGTCTGCATAGGTTGGCGGTGTGTATCCAAAGTTTGTCGCTGCTACCATATCGCCTGTCTGCAGGATATCACCTGTATTCAGATCCAGTTTGTAAATATGGTTTGCACTCATGACGATCAGGGAATTATCCACGATGATCTGCACACTCGGTGCTGCACCCCAGCCGCTTCCCAGTTTCTTAAACCATTTTTCGTAGGTTGTCGCCTCGCTCGTTGGTGTTTTTGCAGAGGTAATACCCATGTTGTCATCACTGTTACGGAAGTTTTTCCATGCTGCGGATACATCTTTTCTGGTGCTCTCCGGTGCTTTTTCCATTGTGATGGTTTTCTCGGTGTTTTCTGTAATAGAAATCGTATCTTTCTTTGTAACATATCCGGCTTTTACGGCAACATAGCTGTAAGTTTCTTCTGCCTTCAGTGTGTATACACCGTTCTCTGCTTTCAGCTTTTTGCTGTCAGCATCTTTCAGTGTGATCACTGTATCTGCCGGATCTGCTTTCAGTGTCAGTTTTACGGATTTTTTTCTCAGAACATGAATCTTGTATTCTCTTGCCTGAGACGGTGCATCTTCCATTGCTGCTTTGACGGTGATCACAGTCTCATCTCCGCTCAGAGGAACTGATGTTTCTCCTGTCACTGCGGTACCGTTGACAGAAACTGCTGCGTTTTCCAGAAATGCTGCTGCATTTATTTTTACGCTGTCGTTGTTGTCGGTTACACTGACTGTGTAATCTGTTACATTTTTATCAAAGCCAGGATGAAGCACTTCTTCTCCATCTGCAGATGCCACACTTAAGGATGTCAGAGTGGATTCACGAACAACATCAAATTCATAAGTTGTTGTCTCGTCTCCCTTCTTCACATCTACATACAGTGTGTTGCCATTCATGTCTTTTTTGGTCAGGTAGGCGGCACTTGATGTCGCACCACTTCTCAGTGTAATATTCTTCGCAGATCCGTTATTTGCCGCTGTGTAACGTGCTGTTACCGTTGCAGTTACATTATCTGCAAGTTTGGAGTAGAGATATACATTGGTAATTGCATCCGGGATGACAACCTGATATTTGTTTTTCGTAATATTATATTCCGGTGTGATCTCGTATGCAAAAGAAGTTTCTGCATTGGTTCCTGCCAGGATTTTGAACTCTTTCATGCCGGCTGCTACAACGGTTACCGGAATATCTACGCTCTTCTGTCCTGATTTTGCTGTGATCACTGCTGTTCCCTTTCCGGTTGCTGTGACCACTGCTTCCTTTCCAACCTGCATCGTATTCTCTGCTGACTGTGCTGCTGCCAAAGACTGGTCTGTGCTGACTGCCACAACTGCCGGATTGGAAGAAGTCCATACGACCGGATCGGTTCCATCGCCTACGTCTGCCATAATCTTCTGTGTATCAGAAACGCCACATCCAATCTCTTTCTGATTCGGAGTGATGGATATGGTGCTGAACACGTCTGCATTTGCAGGCAGAACTTTTACATAACATTCTGCAGTAAAAGCACCGCTTGTGAATGTGATGATCGCTTCGCCTTCACTGACTGCAGTTACCTTTCCTGAACTGGAAACGGTTGCCACATCCGTATTGCTGCTCTTCCATGTTCCGCTCCTGGTATCTGTGGTATCACTTGGAAGATAGCTTGCTGACATATAGGTGGACTGTTTTACTTTCAGTGATTTAGAGCCATAGCTGATCTTTACGCCGGTCATCGGCACTTCTACAACTTCTATTTCAATAGAAGCAGTCATGTCACCGACTTTTGCCGTGACCGTAGTCGTTCCTTTTTTCAGTGCACGTACGTATCCGCTTGTGGAAACACTTGCAACGCTCGGCTCTGAGCTTTCCCAGGTCGCTTTTTTTGCATCCGTTGTATTGGACGGATCAAATCTCAGAGATAAGGTTTTGCTCTTTCCTTTATTCAGGGTCAGTTTGCTGTCATCAAAATAAATCCGCTGTGTATGGACTTCTTTGACTGTTACCGTACAGCCGGCCTCTTTGTCACCAACCTTTGCTGTAATGACAGCCGTTCCTTCTTTTTTACCGGTTACTCTTCCGCTCTGGTTTACCGTTGCGACATCTTCTGCATTTGTGCTCCAGGTAACGGTTCTGTCATCTGTGGTATTTGCCGGAACCAGTGTCGCTGTCAGTGTTTCACTGTCATTTTTCAGGATTTCCAGTTCTGATTTATCCAGCCGGACTTCCTGAAGCGGACTTGCATTTACGGTTACTTTACAAGTTGCTGTCTTTTCACCGCAGGTTGCCGTGATCGTGGTCGTTCCTGCACCGACAGCTGTTACCAGACCATTTTTCACCGTTGCAACAGAAGGTTCTTCACTGTTCCATTCGATTGGCTCGATCGGTTTGCCTGTCAGCTCCACTTTTGCATTTAACTGCATGGTACCTTCGTTTTCCAGTGTGATCTCACTCTGATCCAGTGTGATACTTGTGATCTCACCGCCAAGCAGTTTGTTCAGTTCATCGTTTACTTTATCTACTTCACTCTGTTCTGCAACAATATTTTGCAGAACTTCTTTTGCTTCTGTGATCTTTGCTGCGATATCCGGATCTGCCTTCAGCTCGGCACTGTTCGGTGCAGAATTGATTTTTGCCAGAGTGGTGGTCAGCACATCTTTGTTTGCGACGCTGTAAGAATCATCATAGCCGCCGCCCATACCGCCGGAACCTCCGATATCACCGCCGTACTTCAGAGTAAACTGTGCACGCATGACATCGCCGTCAGACAGATAATAATCTGCAAATCCTACATTCGGGAATACCGTATTTACACAGTACATCCATCCTGACATGTAGTTGTAGTCAAATTCACCAAGAGAACCTTCTGTTCCGCCGTCGGCGTCAAACATCAGATCCGGAAGTTTTTCTGCCATATGCGGCTCAAGTGCTGCACCGGCAAGATCCAGTTTCTTTGTCGCATTCTTTGGGTTTTTTGCATTAGATCCTACGATATGGGACAGATAGAAACCGCTGGTCAGACTTCCGGTGTATTCTACATCATAGCCTTCTTCACGGATCAGATTTACAAATGCTTTCGCTGCATTGTCACCTTCGTAAACCGGCATCAGAACCGGTTCTACGATATAACCTTTTGAGATTGTAAAGGCTTCAATGCTGACCGTTGCATAACCGATAAATTCGCCTTTTTTGGCTTTCTGATAAATAACGGTATAAGTCTGTGTTTTCGATGCTCCTTTTCCGTCTTCTGCGGAAATAACAACGGTATGCTCTCCTTCTTCCATGCCCTGGAAATCCAGCGTAAAGCTTGTCTTTACATTATCACTCCAGGTTGCCGAAAGTGCCTGTCCGTCAAGAGTTGCTGTCGGTTTGAGCGTGTTGTCCTCAGCATCTCTTGCCCAGACATCGAACAGCTTGCGCTGTCCTTTTACCTTAAGCTTGTCCGTCAAAGTTGTCTTTAAAAGAATACCATCCTGCGTTGTTTCATCCGATGACGCATCCTCTGAAACAACTACTCCCGTGTCCTGTGTCGGCAGTGCTGCGAATGCACTTGTCGGAATCATGGTTGTGATCATCAAAAAGGTCAGAAACCATGCCAGAATTCTGGAAGCAAATCTTTTTTCTCTTCGTTCCATTTGTTCCTCCTCATTCGCTTTTTGGCGATTCGCTTCTGTTTGCTTTTTTATTTTACACATGCTCACATCTGTGTTTTCCTTTTTCGTTTTCCTCCTTCCCTTTCTGTGTGTTCTCCAATTTCATAATTTTCAGACACCGGGCAAAAGGGGACAAAAAATACACCTCCGCTATGCCTGCGGACGTTGCTGATAAACCGGTTTTGTGTTTGTGTTCTGACTTGGGTTCCTCCTACTCAAGATGCCTTCCCAGTTTGACTAACCAGTGGCAAATAATCTTTTTCGTCCCCCATACAGCAGGGAATAACTGTTCCGGATTCTCACCGGATTCCTTTAAAGAGATCACATAAACGCAATCTCACCACAAAACTCCTATGAAATTAGCCCTCTATTACGCCAACAGTGTACCCCTATTTCCTATAATTGTCAATTAAATCCACTTTTTTCTTTTTGCTGAAAGTCCTTGATATAACTGAATTTTTCGTATCTTACATACGTTTGTTCGATTCGCATAACAGATACTTTTTATTATATAAAGTCAAAAAAACAGGAATGTCACATCTCATATTCTAATCATGTAACATTCCTGTTTTTTTATAATCCCTGTATATAGTTGAGCATCGGTTCGAGATTTGCCTTTTCACAGACATCAAAGGATTTCTGCATCTGTTCAAAAAGGGCTTTCTCTTCTTCACTGTGTGCTTTGCGACTTTTCATCATCTTGCAGAAGACTTTCATCATAAGCTTATCGCCAAGATTCATCGCTTCATAATTCAGCCCGCTTTGCAGGTAGAATACTTTTACTTCTCTGTCCTCTCCTTTGCCCAGCTGCTGTTCAATGGACTTGACAGCGTCTGCAGAAGACGGCGGCATCGCCCCGGTCACAAACAGCACGTTTGTCTTTTCAAACGGCAGAATCGTCTCTTTGTACCATTTCAGCTCTTCTACATTTCCTGCACGGAAGCTGCTCCCGAAAATGATCACATCGTAATCCGAGAGCCTTTCTCCGCCGACATCTTCCTGTGGTATGCACTCACAGTTTAACGACTGTGCAAGCCACTTTGCATATTTTTTCGTAAATCCGGTTCTCGATTTATATATGACAATCTGTTTCACTTTAGCACCTTCCTTCTGTTGCGTTCTTTTTTTACTGATGCCCACGAATTGCTCCGTTACGAAGTAACTCTCGCAATCTACGCTCCATATCGGGGCGGGTCCCAAGGTCTTTCATCCACCTATGAGCAAGCTCATG
>ENA-ORTG01002155-ORTG01002155.1-human-gut-metagenome-genome-assembly--contig:-NODE-2155-length-16370-cov-2.904505_pt1 | contig 16370 bp, 16 predicted proteins | sample MGYA00241906_ERZ509176 | MGnify/ENA primary metagenome ERZ509176 (study PRJEB26280, sample SAMEA2338811) | human gut metagenome | biome: human gut; feature: human-associated habitat; material: faeces...
CGAAAGTTTTTGGTAAAACGGTCTCGTTTCTGTAAAATTTCCGCGATTACGCGATCTGTTTTCTGACTCATTTTAATTTCTCCTTTTTCTTCATCCTGTATTGTTTCTGGTTTCGTAAATACTTTATCTGCGCGCTTCTGATAAAGTTCTAAATTTAGAGAATCACCTATTGACTTTTCTCTATGGAAACTCTAATATAGAAATATAATCTTCTCTATCTTTAGGTTTTTCTCTAAATTTGATCTCATTATATAGAGTATTCTCTATTTTGTCAATACATTTTTTAGGCTTTTATCTATTTTTTTATTGGAGGTATGTTATGAACTGCGTAGAACGTGTAAAGCAAATCTGTAAAGAGCGGAAAATTCCAATATCGAAGCTGGAAAAAGACCTTGGGTTTTCCAACGGTTATGTCGGTCAGCTAAAAAAAGGATCCTTCCCCGCTGAGCGTCTTTCCAAAATTGCCGACTATCTGAGTCTTTCCCCTCAATATCTGATGTACGGAGAGGAACCTGCACCAGATCCGGTACTGACTTCCCGTGACGAACGGGATATTGAAAAAATCCTCGCCCGCACCAAAGAACAGCTTCTTTCTCAGGAGGGACTGATGTTTGACGGCGATCCCGCTTCCCCGGAAGCCATCGATTCCATTCTTTCGGCAATGCAGATCGGTATGGAACTCGCAAAAAAGAAGAACAAAGAAAAATACACACCGAAAAAATATAAAAAGGACTGATGTCTATGGACATAAAAAAAAGAGCGAATCAGATCGCTCACCGATTCCAGTCACGGAATCCTTTTGAAATTGTCCGTGGACTGAATGTGATTCTCGTGGATGCTCCTTTAAGCGGAGTCCGTGGTTTTTATCAGTATTTTCAGAGAAACCATATCATCTATCTCGATGAAACTCTTTCCGAGCAGGAGCGCACACTGGTTCTGGCACACGAACTTGGGCATTTGTTTCTCCATAAAAAGGCAAATGCCATCTTTATGGATACCAGAACTCATTTAAAAACGGCAGAATATGAAACCGAAGCTGATACCTTTGCCATTGAGCTGCTCCTGCCTGATGACACTTTCTCAGAATATCTTTCTGCGGGCTATACCTCAGAGCAGATATCACGGATTACGGGCTATGCGCAAAGATTGATTGATTTAAAAGCTTCTCATATCAAAATATTGTAATTTCGTTAACTCACAAAAAGACAGCTTCCTGCCTGATGGATTGACTCCATTCTTAAGGCAGGAGGCTGTCTTTTCCTACTATACCCGCTCTACTAAAAGCTGCTGCATCGGCGTAAGATTTTCGGTTTTAAGGTCGTTCAGTTCCCGAATTTTTTCCGTTGTCGTATAAAATTTCTTTGCGATATCCCACAGTGTATCCCCCGGCTTGACGAAGTAGCAGGTGATGCCCGGGAGGCTCTGCAGTTCTTCCGGATCTCGGTCTTTTTCTTCGACGTACTGCATTACCATCTCTTTTCTGCGGCGGAAGACGAGGGCGTTCAGGTTCAGTACGACTTTGGCTTCGATGTCGCTGCTGTCCGGCATGGTTGTGGAGAGCTGGTCAATGGAGGACTGGAGTTCGTAGCGGCAGTCCGGTCCGATTCCCGGGACTTCGATGGTGTGGCGGAAGGGTATGGCGGTTTCGGCGGCGTAGAACGGCATTTCATCGTCGCTCACGACATAGAGCGCCCTGAGTTCCACCACGCCGGTTACTTCGATGCCGTTTTCTACGATTCTTTCCTCGTCGATCTTGATTTTGCCGTCGCTGTGGCAGATCTGCAGAATTTTATTTTTCGGCACGCGCATCTGCAGTTTGTCGGTCAGGCGGCATTTGGAGGAATTGCGGATCAGAAGGCTCTCCAAAGTCTCCTCCTGCACTTTTGGAATGCATTCTCGGTGCGGATGGTAAACGTCCTGCAGAAGTGATACGGTTTCTTCCTGATACAGACAGATGTCAAGTTCGAGTACGGCCTCCGCCTGCAGGACCCGCTCCTCGCCGTCGGAATCGGGCTGGATTTCGAGTGTGGTCTGGCCGAGTGTGCTTTCGATCCGCGGGATCATCTCGGAGATGCAGCCCTGGCATTCCACTTCTGCCTGGAACGGGAGCGCCTGCTCCACCCACTGCAGCGGGTGATCCTCCTCGCCGTCGCTGTACAGACAGAAGACAAAGAGTTCTCCCTGCGCACTGACCCGCCCCTCCTCAGAGCGGAGATCGAGACCGCGCACTTCCAGATCCTGCCAGAGAATCTCGTGCAATTCCGGCTTGCCGGACGGAATCGTAAGCTCCTTTTTGACACGCAGCACATCTTTTTTCTGCACTGCAAGCTCAACCACGCGGTATTCCTGCCTTTTTACCGCGACGTCGCTCTCCCCGCGGATTTCCATCGGCACGGCAAGGTCGCACAGTTCCTCGATCCACGCGTGCAGCGTGACGATCGCGCGCACGCCCAGCTTCCGCGAGTTGATGAGATGCAGGTTCAGATCTTCCACTTCCCAGGTGATGCAGACCTTGTCGCCCCCTGTCAGACCATCGAGATGGATCGTCTCGTCGATCGGAAGCTCGCCGGAGAGCTGGCAGATCCGGCGCCGTTCGCCGTCGGAGACGTACAGCAGATGAAAGGTGAGGCCGCCGAATACACGCGCTTTTCCTTCCGAAATCTGCACATCCCCGATCGTCACCTCGCCTTTTTTCTGAATCATCCGCCCCACATCGGGCCTTGCGTCCGGCACATTGTAGTCCTCGTCAAACGTAATCTGTGACACCGCTTCGCTTTTTCTGCTGATCTGATGCAGAATCTTTTTTACAAAATCCATAAGGCTCCTCCCACTCTAATCCTCAAATACGACTGAGATTCCCGCCGCCGCTTTCGTTTTCAGCACGACGTAAGGGCAGGAGGCGGCGCCTTTCTGCTCCTCCTTTGCGGCAGGTCCGACGAGTTTTGTCCGCACGAAAACGGCGTTTTCCGATTTCGATACTTCTTCGATCTGTATGGAAAAGCCTCCGCTTTTCTGCTTTCCGTAGCCGCGCAGTATGTAGAGATCGTCCCCGCTCTCGTACGCCATCTGGAACGCGGATTCTTTTTTCTTACGCAAAATCTGATCGATTTCCGGCGGAAAATCGCCCGGCTTTACAATCGCATACGACAGTTCTTTCCGCTCGCCCTCGCTCACATCTGTGATCCGGCACGATGCCAGGAGCATCAGGATCACCGCCGCCAGAAGAACTCTTCCCCGTCTCTTTTTCTTCATCATTCCAAACGCCGCTTCCCGCTCTTTCTATCCATTGTATGACGGGCCACAGTCTTCTATGACGCAAAATCTTTTTCCGAAAAAGACGAAAGTTATTGCAACCCGCCCCATATATGACGTATACTGAAAAGTACGCAATAATTGAATATCACTATTTTTACCAAGAGGAGAAAAAGATTCATGATTCGTTTTATTCTGGTCATTCTGACCGCTTTTCTGTATCTGATTCTGTCGATCCCGGTGCTTCTTGTTCTGCTTCTGATCCGGAAGAAAAAGCCGGAGGTCTGTGACAAGGTAAGCCGCTCCCTGATCCGCTGGATTTTTCGCGTAATTCTGTTTTTTTCCGGCACGAAGATCACCGTAAAAGGTCAGGAAAATATTCCGAAGGACCGGGCTGTTCTATACATCGGCAATCACCGCAGCTATTTCGATATCCTTGTAACCTATACAACGGTTCCGGGTTCCTGCGGATTTGTCGCCAAAAAAGAACTTTCACGCATTCCGCTGTTAAAGAACTGGATGGAACTCATCCACTGCCTGTTTCTCGACCGTTCCGACATCAAGCAGGGTCTGCAGATGATTCTCTCCGGATGTGAGGAGATCAAGAGCGGCACTTCCATCTGTATCTTCCCGGAGGGTACCCGCGGCAAGACGGAGAGCGAGCTGGAGCTCGGCGAGTTCCACAACGGTTCATTCAAGATGGCAACGAAAACCGGCTGCCCGATCATTCCGCTTTCGATTTCCGGATCCAGAGAAATTCTGGAAGCACATTTCCCGAAGATCCGCGGTACCCACGTTACCGTAACGTACGGCAAGCCGATCATTCCGGGCGAGCTTACGAAGGAAGAGAAAAAAGAGATTGGAAATTATACGAAAAACATTCTGCTGGAACAGCTGAAAGAAAATCCGGCAAGCTAAAATCAATTACCGGTATAGAAAAAGAGCCGAACCCTTCTGTTTTTTTCCAGAAGTGTCCGGCTCTTTTTCTGTCTTATACTCTTATTTCTCTACGGAGAGCATCTCCACAATCTTTCCATATTCCATAAAATGCGATGCCTTTACCAGAATCTGATCGCCGTCCTGTAAGAGCTTCGGCAGTTCTGCCATCAGGCTCTCGCGGTCTGCAAAGTGGCGGATTTCCAGCTTCGGATCAGCCTCTTTTGCTGCTTTTGCAAGATGCTCGCAGAGCGGTCCCGCACAGTAGAGGGCGTCAATGCCGCAGGTTCCGGCGTGTGTGCCGACTTCGGCGTGAAGTGCTGCCTCATCGGTTCCAAGCTCGCCCATATCGCCGAGTACAGCCACTTTTCTTCCCTTCGCCTCTTTCAGGACATCCAGGGATGCCTTCATGGAAACCGGATTTGCGTTGTAGCAGTCATCTACAACGGTGTATCTTCCCGTCTCGATGATGTGGAATCTTCCGCTCACCGACTGCAGTGTCTCAATTCCCTGTTTGATCTGCTCCAGGGTCAGTCCGTACGTGCATCCGACTGCGGTTCCGGCCAGCGCATTGTAGACCATGTGGCGGCCCGGGATCGGGATCAGTGCTGTGAACTCACCCTGCGGCGTATGGATCCGGCAGGAAATGCCGCGGAAGCCCTGGCTCTCGATCTCATCGGCATAGACCGGCTTCTGCCCTTCCACACCGAAAAATATCGGTTTGATGCCTTTTACTTCCTCGATCGTATCCAGCTTGTCATCGTCCCCATTTAAAATGATGCAGCCGTCTTCTTTCAGGAAATCAAAGATTTCCGTCTTTGCTCTTAAAATACCGTCGCGGTCTTTTAAAAACTCCAGATGACACTGTCCGATATTGGTGATCACGCAGATATCCGGTCTGGCCACTTTGGCAAGACGATGCATCTCTCCAAAATGGCTGATGCCCATCTCAAGGACTGCGATCTGATGTTCATCTCGCAGACGGAAAACGGTAAGCGGCAGCCCCAGCTCATTATTGAAATTGCCAAGGGTCTTCAGCACATTGTATTTCTGAGCTAAAACCGATGCGATCACTTCTTTTGTGCTGGTCTTTCCGACACTTCCGGTGATACCGACTACTTTGATATCGAGCTGCTGCCGGTAGTACTCGGCGATCCCTTTGACTGCCTCCAGAGAAGATGCAACCTGAATGTACGGTCCTGCCGGGTTTTCCAGCTCTTTTTCACTTAAAACAGCCAGTGCACCTTTCTCAAAAACAGATGGGATAAAGTCGTGTCCGTCTACACGCTCTCCCGGAATTGCCACAAACAGGCAGCCCTTTGCTGCCTGCCTGCTGTCTGTGGTAATACTCTCTACAATACTCTGTTTCATCTCTTCGCTTCCGTGGTAAACACCTCCGCAAGCCTGAGCTATTTTTTCAAGGGACATATTTTTCATGTTAAAAATACCTCTCTGTTCTTTTATTTTGCTGATACAGCGATCAGTTTCTCGCAGAGGTCTGCAAAATCCATGCCAAGTGCCTGTGCTTCCTGCGGCAGAAGGCTGGTCGGTGTCATGCCCGGAAGTGTATTGGCTTCCAGACAGTACATTTTGCCATCCTTGGACATCATAAAGTCCAGTCTTCCGTAATTGTCAAGCTGCAGTGCCTTAAACCCTTTCACCGCATATGCCTGCATCTGCTCTGTCTGTTCTTTCGTCAAAACGGCCGGACAGGTCTCAACGGTACTTCCGGCTTTGTATTTGTTCGTGTAATCATAAAAGCCTTCAATCGGTGCGATCTCAATGATCGGATAAGCTATTCCGTCCACGACACCGACTGAAAATTCACGACCTTTGATATATTCTTCCACAACGATCACATCTTCATAAGAAAATGCATCTGCAACTGCTGCTTCGTATTCTTCCTGTGTTTTCGGAATCGTAACGCCGACGCTGGAACCTCCGCAACACGGTTTTACAACACACGGAAGTGTCATACCATGTGCCTCAAGCGAAATATCCTCGCCTTTTCTCAGGATAAATCCTGCCGGTGTCGGAACTTCATTCTGCCAGAAAAGCTGTTTGGAAAGTCCCTTATCCATGGCAATCGCACTTCCCAGATAACCACTTCCCGTATAACGGATACCAAGCAGGTCAAAAGCTGCCTGTACTTTTCCGTTCTCACCGTTCTCGCCGTGCAGTGCCAGGAACACAACATCTGCTGCCTGACACAGTGCGATCACATTGGTGCCAAAGAATGCTTTTCCTTCCTGAATGCTCTTCTCTACCTGACCGTCAAAACTTCTCGCATAAGCGGCTGCGGCATCGACATCGTACTCATCGGTAAATGCCTGCATCGGATCTGCATCTTCTCTTCCGAAATAGACATCCACCAGGATAGCCTGATGACCTCTGCTTCGAAGTGCCTTGCATACCTGTGTACCGGATACGATCGATATCTCACGCTCGGTACTGATACCTCCTGCTAAAACAACAATTTTCATAATTTTCCTCCTCATGCCGCAGTTCTGCGGTCTTTTTCTTTCTATATAGCTCATCACTGCCCATCTATGGCTGTATACGACGTCGGATCACTCAGGGTATCGGTTGTGGTGCCTGTCGTTGTATCAGCCGCACTGCTCTCCGGGGTGACTTCTACTCCCTGCTCGTTGATCACACGGGTCTCAGCCGGCTGTGAGATTGCCACAGAGCCGGTGCCCTGATTGATCGAAGACTTATAAACAACGATCGGTGTTCCGATCTCGATATTGTCAAAAATAATACCTGCCTGATCCCACGGTGTATTGACACATCCATGCGAACCATTTCCCTGATAAAGCGTTCCGCCAAAGCTTGCACGCCATTTTGCATCGTGGATACCGACACCGCCGTTGAACGGCATCCAGTAATCCACTGGCGTATTATAGTTCTTTCCTGTCAGGTTATCGGCGCCTCGCAGAATCGCTTTTGCCTCCTTATCATACAGACAATACAGCCCCACCGGTGTATCGTATCCATCTTTTGTTGCATCTCCGGTAACAACCGGTGTATCTACCAGAAGTTCTCCATCCTTGTAGAACCACATATGCTGATTTGTGATATCGATTTCCACGTAGGTATCGCCGATATCATTTTCTTCCCCTCTGGAAAAAGCACTCTCCAGCCACTGTGGATCTCTGGTCTGCGAATTTCCTTCTTTCAGAGCTTCTTCCAGCCATGCTGCTTCGGTTTCTTCATCCAGTTTCCAGCCATACGTCTTACTTTTTACTGTTACGGTCTCACCAAGCGTCGTATGGAAAGTCTGGTCATTTCCAAAAGTATCATATTTGTCTGCAAGCTGTGCGATCCAGTCTGCGATATGATTCCAGTCAAAAGAAACATTTCCGCTGGAATCTACTGTCATCCAGTCTTTGAATGTCTGGTAATCCAGCACATCGGAAGCATCTCCGATCTCATATGTAACCGTCATATCCCAGTATTTCTGCAAAGATGCCAGTTTCTTTTTCAGTTTTTTATTGTCACTGGTCTTCTTTGGTTTCAGATAGCAGTCGCTCTCTTCCAGATTTACTTCGGTCTTGCCGTCCGTCACTGCCTGACAGAGCAGCTCATAGACTTTATCTTCATCCAGCTGATTGCCTTCCACTTCCTCCACAATCTCAAATCCGGAAGACGTTTCATCAATATAGGCATCTTTCGGTTCGGTAACTTTATCGCTGTCAAAAGCATCCAGTTTTTCCATCGCTTCTTTGAGCTTTGCCTTATTGTAAACCGTCGGAGTCGTCATCGTATACTCCTGCGGATGGAAGTATGCATTGATCCATAAAAAAGAGTTCTGTGAATATTTCAGCTGCTGTGCCGCACCGTCTGATACATACTCAAACTGAATATCCGCACCGTCGATCTGTTCGGTCTTGTTGTCTTTTTCATGCACCCGCAGTACATAATCCTGCACCTGGTTTGCAACCAGATTTTCTACTTCTTTTACGGTCTTGCCGGACACATCAATGCCGTTTACCGTCGTCCCCGGAAAGAAACGATCCATATAGTAAACGCCAAATCCCAGATAAACAGCAACCATGATCAGGACAACAATGCCGGCCACGATAAGAGGTGTTCTGGAATGTTTCTTTTTCGGCAGTTCCGATTTTACCGGCTGCTGCTCATATCTTCCTGGTCTTCCATGGCTTCCTTCTCTCCGGCTTCTTTCTGATCCCGGTGTTCTCTGCGGCTGTTCCAGTCCTTCGGCTCTTCTGTGCCGTTCTTCTCTTGAGCCTTCCCGTCTTGAACCTTCTGTTCTTGAACGGTCTCTTCTTCTTTTTCTTTTTGGTCCATCGTTTAATGTGATTTCCTTCATATACTTTTCCTTTGCCTCTTAAAAATACTGTTATCATCCCCGGTATTTTGCAGCAGAGCAGACATTTGCGTTCCGCTTTCAAAATACATTCCTATTTTAGCACGTATCCAAAAAAAGTAAACACCTACCTGTCAAGAAAAACAGACCGAAATTACAACATTTTAAATGTGATCAGTACAATCCCCAGAATCACAAGTACCACTCCGGTTGCACGATTTAACGTTTCCGGTTTTGCCCTGTTTGCAAAACGTGCCGCAATCCTTGCCCACAGGAACGTGAACAGCACGCACAGCACCAGACAGGTGATATCCGGCATGCCGCCCATCGCAAAATGAGAAACCGCACCGGTAAATGCCGTAAACGCCATGATAAACACGCTCGTTCCGACTGCGGTCTTCAATTCATAGCCAAGCACACTTGTCAGGATCAGAAGCATCATCAGTCCGCCGCCCGCTCCGACAAAGCCGCAGATAAATCCGATCAGCATGCCGCAGATCACAGACTGGATAAAACGCTTCTTTTTTGAGACTGCCTGCATGGCTTCTTTGGTCGTCATAACCGGTTTTACGATAAATTTGACACCAAGCAGCAGTGTCATGACCATCGAAAATCCGCCCATGGTCGTACTAGGGAGCAGACTTGCGATATAGCTGCCCACCAGCGTAAATAAAAGTACCGTGACCATCATCACGCTTCCGTTTGCCACATCCAGGTTTTTGTTTTTGCCGTAAGTATAAGCTGAGACCGCACTGGCGAGCACATCGCTGGCAAGTGCGATACCGACTGCCTGATACGGATCCATGCCAAGAAAAGTGATCAGCATCGGACTGATCACAGCTGCCGCACTCATGCCGGCAAACCCGGTTCCGATGCCGGCTCCCATTCCGGCAAAGAAACAGACTAAAATCGTAAAAATCATATTTTGCCCTCTTTTCTTTTTTTGTGTTAAAGCCCATTATAAAACATCTTCTCCACAAAAATCAATACCGCAGGAAACGCTTCTTTCGCTTCCTGCGGTATTTTATCTTTTCTTTCAATATCTTTTATGGCAGTCCGGAAAAAAACAGATCAGACTGATCCGTTTTGCCGTGTCGTTACGGTAACTGTGCTGCCGGTCCATCTCCAGGCAAAACACATCCTCTTTTCCGACCAGGTATGCTTCCTCGCCGCACCGGATCTTTACTTCGCCTTCCAGCACAGAAATGTATGCTCTTGTCTTTTTCCCCTGACTGCTGCCGGTATATTCTGCCCCCGGTTCCATATCAATCCGGTAAATCTTTGCCACACAGTTATTTTCATAAGGAAAACAGTTCCATATTTTATATTCGCCCCTTACTTCCTTTGTCGGCTCCATTTCTTTTATATGCACCAGTCTGGACCCTGGAGACACATCCTCTATCAGCTCCTGAAATTCAATGTGAAGTCCGCCGATAATCTTTCCGATCACACCAAGAGAAGGGTTTGCAATCCCTTTTTCGATCTGAGCCAGCATACTTTTGCTCACCCCGGTCTGTTCAGCCATTCCCTCAAGACTCATCCCTTTTTCCCTGCGGATCCGCTTTAAATTAACTGCAACGTTATAATTCAGATCGTCCATAACTGCTCCCTAGTCCTCCGATATACTGATCACACTCAGTTCTTTCCGGTACTTTTTTTTATGTTCTTTTTTCTGGAGGTACATTTCATGATCTGCCTGTTTTATAATATCCCTGACCTGCAGCTCCTCATTTCCACCCTCTACTTCTACGATACCGCAGCTGAAACTCTTCGGATATTCCTTTGTCTGCCCGGATGAAAATTCTTTCTGTATTTTCCTTATTTTCCGCTCTGCCATCTCGTAGGGACAGTTATACAGAATCACGCAGAACTCATCTCCTCCAATCCTTGCAAACACATCTTCTTTTCGGATGTGTTTTTGGATCGTCTCAACAAAAAACGTGATATACCAGTCCCCTTCTGTGTGTCCGTATTGATCATTGATATATTTCAGATGATCCAGATCGCAGTAACAGAAGGTCAGACTGCTCTCTTCTTTCAGCATATCCCCTGCCTTCTCCAGGAAATAGTGACGGTTTCCGATCTGTGTCAGCCCATCTCGGTTCGCTTCCATCCTCAGACGTTCTTCCCGCAGCTTCTCTTTCGTCACATCCCGGATAATATAAAGAAAGGCCTGTTCCCCCTGCCACTGCATATATCCGGTAATGATCCTATAAAAATGATGTCTTGAATCCTCTGCTTCCCATATCCATTCAAAAGAATCTCTGCTTTCTTCCGACCGGTGTTTCTGTGCGAACCGAATACACATCTGGTAAACTTCATTCCGGTCAATACTTCTGTCATTCCTCTTTTTACAGTACAGAATCCTCCTGCCGTCGGCACTGGTCACGAAAATCTCCTCTTCGCTGCGGTCGATCATCTCTACCAGAAGCTGATTGTAAGTTTCTACCATCCCGGCATGTATTTTTTCCCGCTCTGCTTCCTGTTTCAGTTTTAATTCCCGCTCCTTCAGCTGCTGCGTCATCGTATTGAATGCCTCTGAAAATTCCCCGAGATAAGATACTGTCTGAGAATAGTCACCCTTTGCCACCTGTTTTGCCTGCCAGGTCAGATGATTTAGATTTGCATGGATATTTTTTAAATTTTCGCACAAAAAATTCTCCCGCGGAGGCGGCTGCACCGACAGATTTCCTCTCGAAAGGGCTACTGCGTACTGTTTTGTTTCTGTAAACGTCTTTGCAAAATACTGCAGTCCCCTGCCAAGCTTCCGAAAAGGCTCATCGAGTTGTTCCACATCAAGCGGCTGAATTTTTTTATCATACAGGATGCTTCTGAGGTATTCAAACAATAATTCGCTGTTTTTATCCTCCATGACTATGCTCCTATTTTTCCTCTTCTATATTTGCATGAAATCTGCACACGCGGTCACCGGTTGCCCAGCAGTCTACCTCTACTGCCATATAGAATTTTCCGGAATACATGCTTAAAATACCGCCGATAAATCCTTCGTCGTAATTGCATACCGTCTCGCCAAGGATCGGAAGTCCGGAACAGTCCGCATCCTCTGACACATTGAGAATGATCTTTCCGCTCTCCTCATCTACCTTTTCGATACGCAGCACACCGATCTTTAATTCCTGCATTTTACTCTGAAGCTCACTTACAAACTGATCCAGCGGCTGATCCAGATTCAGCATTTTCTTTGCAAAATATTCTCCCGCCTTGCGTCCGGCATTGCGGAAAATCTCAATCTGCTTTTCCTTTCCAAACTGTCCGATCAGCTCCTCTTTCAGGGAATATTCCAGCAGACGGTAAACCATCACCGGAAGCTCTTCTCCGAGATTGTCTCTACTGCCCGCATCATACTGCAGATAATCCTCCAGTGTAAGAGCTTTCCCTCCCGTCATAAAAACATTTTCTTCCATTGTATTCTCCTCTGCCCGTGTCCATTTATTCCTTGACTCATCATTCTATGTATTTCAGTATAACATCTCTTTTTTCTCAGTTCAACCAATTTTCCGATAAAAAGAGCCATAACCAACTTCATTTAAAGTCAGCCATGGCTCTGTTTTCTCAAATTTTTATTTATCTTCCAGAATCTTATCGATACTTACCAGTTTTACGCTCAGTACAAAGATTTCTGTTGCCGTTTTCAGCTCTTCCGGTGTCGGGTAAGACGGTGCGATACGAATATTGGAATCCTGCGGATCTTTTCCATACGGGAATGTTGCACCGGCATCGGTCATAACAACACCCGCTTCTTTTGCTTTGGCTACGATTGCTTTTGCACAGCCAGGCAGTGAATCAAAGGAAATGAAGTATCCTCCGCGCGGTTCAAGCCAGCTTCCGATCTCCAGTCCGCCCAGCTCATTTTTCAGTCCGCTCAATACAGTTTCAAATTTCGGACGCAGGATGTCTGCATGCTTTCTCATATGCAGCACCATGCCGTGGATATCTTTGAAGAATCTTACGTGACGCAGCTGGTTCAGCTTGTCATGACCGATGGTCTGGATGGTCATCTGCTTTTTAATATCTGCAATGTTTGCTTTGGAAGTACCGATTGCAGCTACACCGGAACCCGGGAAGCTTACTTTGGATGTAGAGCAGAATTTGTAAACCATGTCCGGATTACCTTCTTTTTTACATTCCATCAGGATCTCAACCAGGTTGTCCTGTTTATCCTCATATAAATGATGGATACCATATGCATTGTCCCAGTAAATACGGAAGTCTTCTGCTGCCGGTTTCAGTCTTGCGAAACGACGTACTGTCTCATCAGAATAGGTGATACCCTGTGGGTTGGAATATTTCGGCACACACCAGATACCTTTGACTGCCGGATCGTTGTTGACATATTCTTCAACCATATCCATATCCGGTCCATCTTCATGCATCGGAATGTTGATCATCTCAATACCGAAGTGCTCTGTAATCTTGAAGTGACGGTCATATCCAGGAACCGGGCACAGGAATTTTACTTTATCCAGTTTGCACCACGGAGTGCTGCCCATTACACCATGAGTCATGGAACGTGCCACCGTATCGTACATAACGTTCAGACTTGAGTTTCCATAAATAATAATATTGTCCGGAGATACCTCTGTCATATCAGCCAGAAGCTCTTTTGCTTCTTTAATACCATCAAGTACGCCATAGTTTCTGCAGTCAACGCCTTCTTCACATACCAGATCTGCATTGCTGTCCAGTACATCCATCATTCCCATTGACAGATTCAGCTGTGCGGTAGAAGGTTTTCCTCTGGACATATCCAGCTTCAATCCTTTGGCCTTTATCTCTGCGAACTGCTGTTCCAGGTTCTCTTTTTCCTTAAGCAGCTCTTCTCTGCTCAAATCCTTGTACGGTGTCATAGTAATCCTCCTCATCTTTCATGTCCATACGCAAAATACACTTGTTTGCCCTGCACGTATCCTGCTCTATCAGCTATTTTATTACGCACCTTGGGTTTCGTCAAGCTTTTTTCGATTTTAGTGATGGAACAGACGGATTCCTGTAAATGCCATTGCCATATTATATTTATCGCATGTCTCGATCACCAGGTCATCTCTTACGGATCCGCCCGGCTCTGCAATATATTTTACACCGCTCTTATGAGCACGCTCGATGTTGTCGCTGAACGGGAAGAATGCATCAGAACCAAGTGTTACGTCCTGCATCTGATCCAACCATGCACGTTTCTCTTCTTTTGTGAATACTTCCGGTTTTTCGGTAAATACTTTCTGCCATGCTCCGTCAGCCAGTACATCCATATATTCGTCTCCGATGTAAACGTCGATCGCATTGTCACGGTCTGCACGACGGATGCCTTCGATGAACGGCAGGTTCAGAACTTTCGGGCACTGACGCAGCCACCAGTTGTCAGCCTTCTGTCCGGCAAGGCGTGTGCAGTGTACACGGGACTGCTGTCCGGCACCGATACCGATCGCCTGTCCGTCTTTTACATAGCATACGGAGTTGGACTGTGTGTATTTCAGTGTGATCAGAGAAATCTTCAGGTCATTTAATGCATTCTGCGGAATGTCTTTGTTTTTTGTCACGATGTTGGAGAGCAGCTCATCGTCAATCTTCAGATCCTGACGTCCCTGCTCAAAGGTAACACCAAATACCTGTTTGTGCTCCAGTTTTGCCGGCACATAATTTTCGTCGATCTGGATCACGTTGTAATTTCCTTTTTTCTTCTGTGCCAGGATCTCCAGTGCTTCTTCGCTATAACCCGGAGCGATCACGCCGTCGGATACTTCACGTTTGATCAGCATGGCAGTGTCTTTGTCGCAGACATCGGACAGTGCAATAAAATCTCCGAAAGAAGACATACGATCTGCACCTCTTGCTCTTGCATAAGCACATGCCAGCGGTGAAAGATCACCCATGTCATCTACCCAGTAGATTTTTTTCAGGACATCAGACATCGGCAGACCGATTGCTGCACCTGCCGGTGAAACATGTTTAAAAGAAGTCGCTGCCGGCAGTCCGGTTGCCTCTTTTAATTCTCTTACCAGCTGCCAGCCGTTAAATGCATCCAGGAAATTGATGTATCCAGGTCTTCCCATCAGCACTTTGATCGGAAGGTCACTGCCGTCTGCCATGTAGATCTTAGATGGTTTCTGATTCGGGTTACAGCCATATTTCAGTTCTAATTCTTTCATTCTGATTTCCTCCTGACGTTTCATAATATACGTTAATTCATAAGAGTTAATTCATAAGATGCCATACGAATTGTTCCGTACTTCGTACTCTCACAATTCTTATCTGTTTTTATTTACGATCTTTGTCTCATATTTTCCGGTTGCGATGTCGATGTAACGCACAAACAGGGAGACTTTGTTATCCTCGTTCAGACTGTTCCACAGGGTTTCGGTAAATGCTTCCATATCATCCGGAATTGCGATCAGTTTCGGTTCTCCTTCGAAACTTGGCAGCGGATTGCCGTCGCACTTGTAGGTATGGATGAAATGTCCTTCGCCTGCCACACAGTTTTCATATGCAAACGTGTAGCGGTTGCAGGAATCCGGATTTCCGTTATTGCTCTTTAAAATCGACATTGCATAGCTGTATTTTCCGTTTTCGATGTGCATGATACCGGAGATACGCGGTGTATAGTTCGGTGCATCCGGCTCAAACTCACGGCTTCGAAGAGACTGTTCAAATGTAAGCTGACGATCCATGCCTTCGTAGATGGTATCGGTCTGATCTCCGTTTGTAACGATCGTCTTGTTTCCCAGCACACGTACCGGTGCGTAGATGATCAGGCTCGGGTCAACCAGCTTTGAAGGATCAAATGCCTGTGTTCGGATGCCTTCTCCATCCTCCACAAAGATACGGTTGCGGCTGTTCTCGCTTCTTCCCATGATAAAATAAGCGGTCACTGCCTTTGTACCATCCTTGGATCTTCCAATGATGATACCTCTTCCCGGATAAGAATTTTCCTGAAGTTCTTTTTCAATCGATAACATTTCCATGTTTGCATTCTCCTTTTCTTTTCACTCTCAACCTGCTTTGAAGCACTGTGCCAATCCACAGAACATTTCATTTTGCCAAAAATCCGAATTCAGACCAAGGCAAAAAAAATGTGCCGCACACTCCAAGCAAGATCTGCCCAGACGGTCGACACTTTTACCCTTATACTCCCTGTGGTCTATTCCACTTCCGTCAGTCGTATAATTATTTAAACCTTACCATTTCCCTGAAAAAAAGTCAACCTTGATTTTCGGTTTTCATCCTTTTTCCATCCAGCACTGCCTCGGTCAGCACATCGCCCCGGTATTTCAGTTTCAGAGAAAAAAACGGATGCTCTTCTTTTAAAAGTTTAAAAAAGATTTTATCGCCTTCCCAGAGGTTCAGCCTTTCAAGCTCACTTTTCTTTACCCACTCCAGCGTTCCTTCATCGCAGGTGATCATATCCCCTTCAAAGCCATCCGCCGTGTAAAGGCTCATATACTCCGCCGGCTCATCCTCAAACACAAACGTCACAATTCCCCTGTATCTGTACGATGTAAGCCTAAGTCCTGTCTCCTCATATACCTCACGAAGCAGACACTCCTCCGGACTCTCCCTGTTCTCAAAATGTCCTCCGACTCCAATCCACTTATCCTTGTTGACATCGTTCTTCTTGGAGACACGGTGAAGCATAAGGTATGAATCGTTCTTCTCAATATAACATAACGTGGTCAATGGTGATTTCACTGCGCTATTCCCTTTCCTATGTGATATTTGGATTGTTACATCTTTAATGAAGCAGCTCCACGCTCTCCCCTGCCCTGCAGATTATGTTCCGCTCGCCCTTATGCTTCCCAAAGGGAAGCCTAAGCACCTTATTGATATCAGAATATGCATG
>ENA-ORTG01002157-ORTG01002157.1-human-gut-metagenome-genome-assembly--contig:-NODE-2157-length-16360-cov-9.682490_pt1 | contig 16360 bp, 12 predicted proteins | sample MGYA00241906_ERZ509176 | MGnify/ENA primary metagenome ERZ509176 (study PRJEB26280, sample SAMEA2338811) | human gut metagenome | biome: human gut; feature: human-associated habitat; material: faeces...
TCGGCGGCACGGGCAGCGGCAAAAGTACGCTCGTGCAGCTGCTGCTGTCCTTCCGTCTGCCGACCGAAGGACAGATCCTCTTCGACGGCGTCAGCGCTTCGCAGATCGACCGGGGCGTGATCCGGAAGAACATCAGCTGTGTCCTGCAAAAGACCGCCGTGTATTCCGGCACCATCCGGCACAACATCGAGATGGGCCGTCCCGGTGCGGAGGAAGCGGACATTCTCGAAGCCGCCGATATCGCGCAGCTCACGCCCTTCCTCAACTCCCTGCCCGAGCATCTGGAGCATCCGCTCCAGCAGTCCGGCAAGAACCTCTCCGGCGGCCAGAAGCAGCGCCTGTGCATCGCGCGCGCCATTTTAAAGGACGCGCCGATCTACGTCTTTGACGACAGCTTCTCCGCGCTCGACTTTTTGACGGAGGCGAATCTGCGGCGGAGCCTCAACGAGAAAATTCAGGGTAAGACCCAGATCGTCATCACCCAGCGCATCACCTCGGCCATGAACGCGGATCATATCTTCGTCATGGAGCGCGGGCGGCTGGTCGACCACGGCGTTCATGCGGAGCTTTTGTCCCGCTGCAAGATCTATCAGGAGATCTATGCCTCACAGACCGGAGGTGACGCGAAGTGAAGCAGGAACAGAGAACCCACGTTTCCGCCGACGCGCTCATCCAGCTGCTGAAGGGCGCGAAGGCCATCCGCTGGCAGCTTGCGCTCGGCGTCGTCATGAGTCTGGCGCTCGTTGTGTGCGCGCTGATCATCCCAACGCAGATGGGCGCGCTGGTGCAGATCCTGATCGATTGTTTTGACGCGCCGGAGACGGGCGCGTCCGTGCTGGCGCAGCTCGCGCCGGGGCTTCTGGCGCTGGCCGGTGTGTATCTCCTGCGCGCCGCCATCAGCTACGGCAAAATGCAGCTGCTCAACCGCGCCGTCAGCCGGTATTTTACCTGCAATCTGCGCATCCAGATCTCCGACAAAATCCAGCGCCTGCCCGTCAGCTTTGTCGATCACACGCCCGTCGGCGATATTCTCTCGCGCATGACGGAGGACGTGTCCCGGATCGGCGGCTCCCTGCATACCGTCCTCGACACCATTACAGGCGGCTTTTTGCAGATCCTGGCCATCGCGGTCGTGATGTTTTTGCAGAACTGGCAACTTTCGCTGGCCGTGATTGCGTTTATGCCGGTCTCCATCTGGCTGTCGGCCAAGATCGCGGGCCGCTCGGAAACGTATTTCCATCAGATGTTCAAGCAGTCCGGCGAGCTGTATTCCGTTGTGGAGGAAGCCTACACGAATTACGCGACGACAAAGGCCTATAACCTCGAGGAGCACTGCGCTGAGCGCCACGCGCAGATCAACGACGCGCGCCGCGTCTCCGAAGCGAAGGCGACGTATCTCTCCGCCATCGTCCAGCCGGTCATTGCCGCGTCCAATTCGCTGGCGTATATCGCCATCAACCTGCTGGGCGGCTGGCTCATCGTGCGGCAGGGCGTTCCGGTGGGCGTGATCGTGACGCTGGTGCTGTTCGCGCGGCAGTTTTCCGAGCCGCTTGAGCAGATCTCCAATGGCCTGAGCACGCTGCAGCAGGCCAAGGCGGCTGCCCGGCGCGTCGTCGATCTGCTGGAACTGCCGGAGGAAGCGCCGATCAAACAGGAGCTTCCCGCAGGCGGAGACGGCAGCGTAGAGTTCCGCCACGTGGACTTCTCCTACGAGCCGGACACCGAGCTCATTCAGGATCTGAACCTGCACGTGGAAAAGGGCCAGCACGTTGCCATCGTCGGCCCGACCGGCGCGGGCAAGACAACAATTGTAAATCTGCTCATGCGCTTCTACGACGTCGATTCCGGCAGTATTCTGCTGAGCGGGCGCGACATCGCGGACTATTCCCGCGCCTCCACGCGCGACCGCTTCGGCATGGTCCTGCAGGACACGTGGCTCTTCGGCGGCACGATTGCCGAAAACGTGGCCTTCGGCAAGCCGGACGCGACGCGCGAGGAGATCATCCGCGCCTGCGACGAGGCGTACTGTGACCACTTTATCCGCACGCTTCCACAGGGCTACGATACGGTCATCGGCAGCGATACCTCGTCCATCTCCTCCGGCCAGAAGCAGCTGCTGACCATTGCGCGCGCGCTGCTCGCGCAGCGGGAGCTGCTGATCCTCGACGAGGCGACGTCCAATGTCGACACGCGCACGGAGCTTCTCATCCAGAAGGCCATGGACCGCCTTATGCGCGGCAGGACGTGCTTCATCATCGCCCACCGCCTGTCCACGATCGTCGACGCCGACCTCATTCTGGTCCTGCGCGACGGCCGCATCGTCGAGCAGGGCAAGCACCGCGACCTGCTGGAGAAAAAGGGCTTCTATTACGAAATTTATAAAAGTCAGTACGATATTGCGTAAAAACAACGAGGCTGCCGCAGATAAAAAAATCTGCGGCAGCCTCGTTCTGTTGAACGGCTGCTTCTCCGGGAGGCACTGACATGGGATTTTATGATGTGAAAATTGACAATCTGACTGCCATTTGGTATGATAAATTTAGAGATATTTTGGAAATGAGGCAATTACATGGAGCCACTGGGAATTCTGAGTCTGGATCGAAAAAAATATACACAGGCGATGGCGGAAAATCTTCCGGCGCTGCGCGCACGGCTCGGCCTGTCGCAGACGCAGCTGGCGGACTGCATCGGCGTTACGCGGCAGACGATCTCCTCGATTGAAAATCAGTCGCGGGAGCTGAGCTGGACGAATTTCCTGTCTCTGCTGTTCCTGTTCCTGCAAAACGCGCAGACCGCAAAGCTTCTGCCTGTGATGGGGATCTATACGGACGAGCTGGCGCGTATTTTTTCCTTTACTGACCTGAATCAATTCAGGCAATAACGGTTGATGGGAGACGCAGATATGGAGATCATCATACGCATCTATGACCGGGAGCGGCTGCTTGAGGCGAAGCTCCAATCAGGCGAAACGTGCACGATCGGAAAAGCTGCGGGCTGCACCATCCAGCTTGCCGCTGCCTGTCTTGGAAAAAAGACGATCACGGTCAAAACGGACGCGGATAGCTGGTCCGTGTCCGGCGCCGGGTTCCGGCAGGAGAAGCTCCCGTATGAAAAATCGCTCGTTCTGGATCCGGACGCGCATCTCGCGCTTACGGCGTACCCGCGCCGCACAAAGGCCGCCGTTCCGGTGCCGCTGACCGGGACGGAACGGCTCACGATCGGCCGGAACGCGGACTGCGATATCCAGATCGCGGATCAGCAGATCTCCGGAAAGCATACTGCGCTGTTCTATCAGGATGGCCGGTGGCGCTTTCAGGATCTCAAAAGCCGGAACGGCACCTATTTGAATATGCGCCTTGCCGGAAGCGGCGTGCTTGCCGACGGGGATGTGCTCTCGATCGGCTTCTGCCAGCTCCGCGTCAGCGGGGACCGGCTCTTCGTGTGGAGCAGCAAGGCTGTGCGCGTGAAGCCGGCCGCTGCGCCCGAAAAGCGGACGGCGGTGTCGCCGGACGATCCGTATCCGTTCTGCTTTAAGCCGTCGCCGCGCCTGCTGGAGGAAACGCCCTGCAAAACGCTGGAGCTGCAGGCGCCGCCGACGATCGGCGGAAAGCCGAATGTCAGCTGGCTGAATATCCTGCTTGCGCCGCTGCTCAGCGTGATCGTGATGGTCGCGGTGTGCCTTCTGGTCACCAATGTGATGACCATGCTGTATTTCAGCGTCCCCACGACCATCATCGGCGTGGTGGTATCGATCCTCCGCTACCGGGGTGAAAAGAAAAAGTACCGTTCCCAGCAGCTGCTACGGCTGGATACATACAGCACGTATCTGCAGGAGCAGGTCCGTGAGCTGGAGGCGCTTCGCAGCGAACAGCAGACCGTTCTTGCACATATGTCCCCGTCGACGGATGTGTGCATCCGAAGAGCGGCGGCGGTCGACCGGGAGCTGTGGGGGCGTCTCTCCCGCGACGAGGATTTTCTTTCCCTGCGCGTTGGCAGCGGAACGCTCCCGGCAAGCTTCTCGGTTCAGGCGCCGAAGCAGATGCTGCGGCTGGAAAGCGACGTCCTCGCGGAGCAGCCGACGCAGATCGCGGAGCGGTTCGCCATGGTTCCGGACTGCCCGATCTGCGTTCCGCTGGGTGAGCATCTGTCCTGCGGCGTTGTGGGAAAGCGCGCGCGCTGCGTCGCGCTTGGGAAAAATCTGATCGTGCAGGCCGCGGCCCATCACAGCTACTGCGATCTGCGGATCGTCGTGCTCTGCGAGCAGGAGGAGACTGCGCAGTGGGAATTCTGCCGCTGGCTGCCGCATTGCTGGGACGAGGGGCATACGGCGCGCCTGATCGCAAACACGCCCGAAACGATCCGCGCCCTGCTTGAACGGCTCGAGCCGGTCTTCTCGGCGCGGGCCGCTGCCGGACAGAACGCCGGGCTCGGCGCAGCGCCGCGTGCAAAGCCGTGGTACCTGTTCGTGTGCGCAGCGCCGGAGACGGTCACGCAGCACGCGTTTATGAAATTTCTGACGGCAAACCGCCGGGAGTTTGGCATCAGCGTGCTGTACCTGTTTGACCGGATCGATCTGCTCCCGGAGGAATGCCACGATATTCTGGACTGCAGGGAAGCAGTGGGCGTGCTGTTTGAGCGCAGGCACGCGTCCCGGAAGCAGCCGTTCCAGCCGGAGCAGGTGCCGCAGGCCCGGTACGAGCAGTTCGCACGCAGCATGGCGCCGCTCCGCATGGAGGCGAAGGGCGCTCCGGCGCTGCCGCGCTCGGTGTCGTTCCTGCAGGGCTATCACGTTTCGCGGCCCTCGGAGCTGGCACTGGATAAAAACTGGGCGAACGCAGAGCCGGAGCGCAGCATGGCGGTCCCGATCGGCGTTCGCGGCGACGGCACGCCGTTCCTGTTCGATATTCATGAAAAGCGGCACGGGCCGCACGGCCTTGTCGCGGGCACGACTGGCTCCGGCAAGTCCGAAATGGTGCAGTCCTGGATCCTGTCGATGGCAGTCCGCTTTCCACCGGATGTGGTCAGCTTCGTGCTGATCGACTTTAAGGGCACCGGCCTGCTGCTCCCGTTCCAGAATCTGCCGCATCTTGCTGGACGCATATCCGATCTGGATACGAGCATCGGCCGGAACCTCATCGCGCTCGAATACGAGCTGACGCGGCGCAAGGAGCTGCTCGACCGCTGGAAGGTCAGCAATATCTCCGATTACAGACGGCTGCTGCGCGAGGGCAAGGCGGATGAGCAGCTGGGATATCTGTTTATCGTGATCGACGAGTTCGCGGAATTCAAGAACCGGTTCCCGGAATTCATGCAGGCGGTCAATCGCGTGTTCGCGGTTGGCCGGACGCTGGGTGTCCATATGATCCTTCTGACGCAGAAGCCCGCCGGTGTTGTAGACGATAAAATGAACGCGAATACGCGCTTCCGCTGGTGTTTGAAGGTGGCAAACGCCGCAGACAGCCGGGAGATGCTGCACCATACTGACGCGGCGCAGATCACAACGCCGGGCCGCGCCTACGTGCAGGTGGGCGAGGACGAGGTCTATGAGCAGATCCAGTCCTATTGGAGCGGCGCACCCTATCAGCCGTTCCGCGAGACTGCGGGGCAGACGGGCGGACAGACGGCTGTGGTGGACCTGTACGGGAACCGCCATTGCTACGAACCGGAAAAAACAACGGGATACCGCTCCGAACGAAAGGAGATCAATGCGGTCGTGGACTATCTGGACCGCTATTGCCGGGAGCGCGGCGTGGAAAAGGCGCGGCAGCTCTGGACGGCAAAGCTGCCCGAGCAGCTGCGTCTGCGCGACGTCGTCTGCGCGGCGTTCGACGGCGCGCATTGGGAAACGCAGCAGCAGGGCCTGCGGGCCGTCATCGGCCTTCTGGACGATCCTGCGGCGCAGTCGCAGCGCCCGATGTCGCTGAACTTCTCGGAATCCGGAAGCTATGCAGTCTACGGTGCGCCTGCGACCGGAAAAACGACGCTGCTGCAATCGGCGGTCATGTCCCTTTCCCTCTGCTATTCTCCGGAGCAGGTGCACCTCTATCTGATGGACTTCGGCGGCGGGAGCCTCCGGCTGTTCCGGGAGCTGCCGCACGTCGGCGGCATCGTGGACGGAGACGACGCGCAGAAGCAGAGCAAGCTGACGACCATGCTCATCGACACGCTGGACCGCCGGAAGAAGCTGCTTGCCGGACAAGGCCTCGTCAGCATAGACGCTTACCGGGAAGCCACCGGCGAGCAGCTGCCATGGATCGTGCTTCTGCTGGATCACGTTGCGCCTGCGCTGGAGCTGTACCCGGATATCGACGGCTTTTTGCAGACGCTCGTGCGGGACGGTGCGGCCTGCGGGATGTATCTGCTGGTTAGCGCTGGCGCGGTGAACGCGCTGCCGTACCGGATCAGCCAGCACATCAAGGCGGCTGTCTGCCTGCGGATGACGGACCGCGGCGATTACGCGCAGATCGTCGGCAAAACGAACGGTCTGGAGCCGGAAAATCTGGCCGGACGCGGTCTGGTCAGAAGCACTCCGCCGCTGGAATTCCAGACGGCGCTTCCCGCAGCGGGAAAACGGGAGATCGACCGCGTCAATGAGATCCGGCGGCTTGCCGGACTGATGCGCGGGGCATGGACAGGCGCCTGCCCGCCGCCGATCCCGGTGCTGCCGGAGGTCGTGGACTGGCGGGAATATCCGTCGGAGCAGATCCTCTGCGGTCTTACGGAGCAGTCTGTGCAGCCGTGCTTCGCCGCGCTTGCGCAGGAGCAGTTTCTGCTGATCTCCTGCGCGCAGGACGGAAGCAGTACCGTTCAGGCCATTTTTGCGCAGGCCGCAGAAAAGCTTGCGCCTGCGAAGCACATTGTATTTCACGGCGCGCAGGCGCAGGCTGCGGCGGCGTTTGACGGTGAGATCGCCGCGCTGATGCCGGAGATGCAGAAAAGAAAGGACGCGAGCGCCGGGAGCACGGACTGGCCGTGGATCCTGATCTGCATTGACGATCTGAAGCGCTGCATCGATTCGATCAACGACCAGACGCTGCGGCGGCTGGCCAGCATTCTGGTCCTTGGCAAAGGGCTGCGCGTCGCGGTGATCGTAAGCGGAAACGCGGCGGACATTACAAAGCTGTCCGCTTCGGGCGAGCGCTTCACCATGGAAATGACCGGAAAAACGACCCTTCTGCTTGGCGGAAGCGCGCAGGCGCATATGTTTGCCCGGACCGATCTGGCGTACAGCGCCGCGTCACAGGATGCAGGCGCCGGCATGGGCTATCTGGTTCAGGATGGCCATGCGGTCAAGCTGAAGGCAGTACAAAAATAGAGAAGATAGAGGAGGCAGAGAAAATGGAGCGGAGCAGGCTCTCGATCAGAGCGCTGGTCGTGCTGGCGTCCGAATTGGGCGCGGAGCATCTTTTTGGCGTGCGCGACCCGTTTATGATGATGGATCACGAGGAGATCCGGGCGGCGTATGAAGTCTGCCTGGAGGAGCTGGAGCAGAGCGGCGCGATCACGCGGCAATTTGAAGGCGCGGCGATCGTGCGCGGCGATCTGCGGCGGCTCATTGAAATCTGTGCGGAATGCGACTTGTATCTGACTGTCGATGCGGTCAACTGCGGACAGGCGGAGCCGTCCGTCGTATTGTACCGGCAGGGGAGCTGCTGGGCGCAGCTGACAAAGGATGGCGAGCTGGCAAGCCTGACCGGAGCTGCGGACGGGGAAATAGAAGAGCTGGCGCTTGCAAGGCTGATGGAGTGCTGCAAAGCGCAGGAAGCCCCTGAGGCGCAGACGCACTGGAGCCTTACAAACGAGCTGCTGCAGCACTGTCTGAAGGACACAGACGCAGGCCGGGCAGAGCTGCTGGCAGCCGGAATGCCGGAGGACGCGGCGGCGCTTCTGCTTGCCGGTCTGGAACGGCGGTGCGGCTATTGCTGCGTGAACACGGTCCATTTGCAGACGCGAACGCTGGAAAGCCTTTGTCTTGTGTACGATTCCGATATGCTGCTCCGGCTGGAGCCCGGCGAGGAGGAGACGGAGGACTGGATCGTCCGCAGGAGCACGCCGGAGCAGATCCGGCGCACGCTGCGTGCGCTGGTACGGGAGGGCGCGCCGCAATGAAGGCCTGTCAGAATGTGATCGTGACCCTGACCATCGGAGACGAGCAGCTGGATGTGGAGCTTCCGGCGTTCCTGCCGGTCGCAGAGGTGAATGCGCGTGTTCTGGAAATGCTCCGCGCCCTGTATCCGCAGGTTTACGGCAGCTGCACTGCGATCCGCCTGTACGACCAAGGAGCGCCCATTGCGGAGTCCAGAACGCTTGCGTCCTGCGGGATCTGGGACGGCGCAAGCCTGCAGGGCTGCGCTATATTGGAGTAATTTGCTGTTTTTAACAAATTGCAGCACCAGTTTTTGTATATTACAACGTATTTGAATTAACATATTGACAAATTATTTTACATAGTGTAAGATAGAACCATCCTGAAACACACCCTTGGAAAGGAGCTTCAGAAATGAGCCTGATCCGCATAGATTATGAAAATGCGCGTGCGCAGGCAAGACAGCTTGAACAGAGTGAGCAGCAATGCAGTCAGATCGCGCAGAGCATTCAGGCGCTCCGGCAGCAGCTTGCCGGCGTGTGGGCCGGAGAAGCCGCCGATACATACGATCAGGCAGCCGAGCGCCGGCTGCGCGAGATCCGAAAGATCCAGGATGAGCTGTCGCGTCTTGCGCACACGATCCGCAAGGCCGCAGATGAGTTTGAAGCCGCAGAAGCACGAACAAAGGCGTCCATGTCCGCGTCAGGCGGGGCGGGCTCCGGCGGAGGCGGCGAATGGTAAGGAGGTTGTGCCGGTGCAGATCAAAATTGAATCCGCAGTCGTCCAGCAGGCGCAGGCACGGCTGAGACAGCAGTCGGGTGCAATGCGCGCGGTCGCCGTGAATGTTTCCAGCGTCCTGAACGGACTGGATATGCAGATCGCGGCGACGCAGCAGATCAGACAGTCGCTGGAGGCGCTTTCCCGCAGATGCACGACAGAGCAGACCCAGCTGGAGGCAATGACGCAGATGCTGCTTGCCGCAAGCGACCGCTTCACGCAGACGGACCAGAAGCTCGGCCACAGAGCAAGAGGGCTTGGCGAAGCCGCCGACGCCATTGGCGCGGGCCTCGCGGCCACAACGCTGCCGGCTGTCGCGCTGCGGGGGATCGACAGACAGAAATGCGCGGACGAGCTGGGAAAGACGTTTGGCCTTCGGACCTCCGAAACCCTGTGCGACGGCGTCAAGCAGGCGGTGGTCAGCAAAAAGAAGGGGTGGTTCTCCAAGCTCAAGGACGATGTCTCGGACTTTGGCAGCGCGGTCAAAACCTCTGTTTCGAACGTCGTCAGCGCGGCAAAGAAAAGCTATCAGAATCACGGGACCATGTATGATGTCGTGGAATACGGCAAGGCCGCGCTCAAAATCGGCAAGGGCGTTGTCAAAATTGCCGGAGCAGTTGCCGCAATCTCTACCGGTGTGGGCATTCCGATTGCAATCTGCGGCATTATCAGCGCAGGAAACGATATCATAAACGCGGGAACAGATATAGCCAACATCGCGCTTGACCAGTATGACGAGGTTGGGAAAACAAATTACCTGAAGGATCTGCTGAAGAAGAACGGCGGGGAGCTGGGCGGAATGCTTGGAAACCGGGACGCCGGTGAGAAATTCGGTGAGCTGGCTTATACAGGACTGGATCTGGTGTCGTTCCTGGACGGCGCAGATAAAATGCTCAAGTCGTTCGGAAAGATCAATACGGATCTGACGGGCAAGACCGGATATTCCTTTGTGTGGGGCAAAACCTCGTTTGACGACGTCATCGGGAATGAGTTCAAATGCTACAAGCCGGATGAATGGCTCCGGAGTAAGTTCATGGACGCTGATTCGACGGCGAATTTCGTGATCGAAGCGGCGAAAAATGTGAAGTCTTTCTATAAGCAAAGCAAAAAATATGTGGATGAGATGCTGGAATTTGCGTTCCGGTAAACACCAGTAAGGGAGGATATGTATTATGTATAAGGATCTGCTTCCGATCGGAAGCGTGGTCGCTCTGCAGGGCGCCACACGGAAATTGCTCATTATCGGCACAATCGTTCATGACGAGCAGACAAACACCACGTATGACTACATTGGCGAACCGTTCCCGGAGGGGTATATCGATGCGGAAACGATGTTCCTGTTCCAGCATGAGGATATTGATTCGGTTCATTTTCTGGGCTACATCAACGCAGAGGTGCAGAGCTATCAGGCAAGCGTGAGAGAAGAGCTGGAGAAAAACGCAGAAAAAGCAGACAGCTGAATTTGAAGTTTAAAATTTATAAAATATAAATAGGAGGAAATGATCATGGCATTGATTCAGGTAACACCCGAGGTATTGAATTCCAAGGCGACAGAGGTCCGCAATCTCCGCAGTCAGCACGACGACACGATGGCGCGGCTGCGCTCGCTGATCCTTGCGCTGAACGAGACCTGGAAGGGCGAGGCACAGGCTGCGTTCGTCGCAAAGTTTGAGAGTATGCAGAGCAGCTTCACAAGCTTCTCTGAAATGCTGGAGGGCTACGCAACGCTGATGGATACGGCGGCCCGCGAGCTGCAGAACACGGATCAGGGCCTGAAGGCGACCATGCAGAGCAGCTTCAACTAAGACAGAATTACAAAGGGGCAGTGCTTCCACGCTGCCCCTTTTGTCTGCGTTATAGATATTTGGAAAAAATGGAGAAAAGTATGAAAAGAATAAAGATGATGTGTTTCCTGCTGGCGCTGCTCGGCTTGCTGAGCGCCTGTTCCGCGCATTCCGTTGACGCTGAGGAGCAGTCCGCGCCGACGTGGCAGTCCCGGTACGATCTGGGCGTGCGCTATCTGTCGGACGGAAGGTATGAAGAGGCGATTCTGGCCTTTACCGCAGCCATCGAGATCGACCCGAAGAACGCGCAGGCGTATGAGCAGCGAGGCGACGCGTACTGGGAGCTGGCGCAGAGCGCGCAGGGCAGCGAACAGACGGATGCATACCGCAGCGCTGCGGAGGATTACGAATCGGCAATGCAGTGGGGGAGCGAGACGGACGAGCTGTACCGCCGCGCGGCGGATGCGTACTACGGTGCGCAGGACTATGAAAAGGCGGAGTCCTATTATGAAAAGCTGCTCGAAAAGGACGAGGATGTGCTTGCGCGTCTGATCGAATGCAGCCGGGCGCTTGGAACCGGGAAGGAGCTTGCGAAGCGGCTGCAGGCGCGTTATCTCGAGACGGGTGAAGAACGATATTTGCAGGCGCTCTGCGAGCTTTGGCCGCAGGAGGCGCTGCGCGCCTATGCCGCGCTGCTCGGCACAGACGGCACAATGGGCTTTGCGCTTGTCGATCTGGACGAAGACGGCACGCCGGAGCTGATCTGCGGCGAAATTGATACGCAGGGGCAGTCTGAGCAGATCGCGCTGACCGATTATACGCTCTATACATGGAAAAACGATCAGGTGACGGAGCTGTACCACGGCTTTGTCGATACCTGAATCAATCCCGATGTCCGCGTCACCGCGGCGGGAGCCATTGTCAATGAGGGCCACGGCACGTCTGCCGGTTACGAGCTGCAGTATGTCCGCTGGGACGGCGTGCAGATCGAGCATCATGATTTCTGGAGCTACGCCAAGTCCGAGGACCTGGCCGGCGATCGGGCATATTATCTCGACGACGTGGAGGTTTCCGAGGCTGTTTTTTACGAGCGCCTTGCCGACTGCACAGAAGGCGACGACGGATACGTGCTGCGCTTCCTTGCCAACACGCCGGACAATTGCAGAAAGTACCTGCGCGGATCCACACAGGCCAGCCAGCAGCCGGAACAGACGCAGCTGAGCGAGCAGGAGCTTCTGGCGCTTTTGCAGGAGAATCTGGCGTGGCTGAACGCGGTCGAGGATGAGACGTTTTTTGTTGAGGGCCAGGGATCGTATATGGCGATCGTTTCCTATGAAAACGGCCAGTACGGAAGAATCAAGCGCCTTGTGCCGTCTCCGATGACCACCTCGGAGCCTGAACGTTCGCTTGCAGAGGACGAGGCCATCGATCCAACGTATAGCTCCTATAACACGATTTCGAACTATTCCAGCAAGGAGCAGATTCTGGATAACCTGAGAGAATATATGGACGTAGACAGTCTGGGCATTATGCAGAACGCTTACGCAACCGTTTCAGACGTACTGAATGATAACGTTTGGGAATTCAATGGCGGGCTGTATCTGGTTCGCGGCGGGCGCGGATACGGCGTATATGATTACGATCCGCAGACGCTGCGGATCGTCAGTTCCGACGAAACGGCCTGCGAAGCGGAATGTGACCTGCTGTACTTTGAGCAGTTTGATTCTGTCCAGACCATTTCGTTTGAAAAGCGGAACGGCCGGTGGATCATCGTGCATGTGGGGAAAGCCGGGAGCAGCGCCGACCCCTATACCATCACCGCAGAAACCAGAGCGGACCGCAGCCTCTATCCCCGCCCGGAGCGCACGCTGCAGCAGGGCAGTCAGGGTGAGGACGTCAAATATGTACAGGCTATGTTGGTTGTCATGAACTATGATGGCGTGGTTGTCGACGGCGATTTTGGCCAGGCTACGGAAGCGGCGCTGATGCGCTGGCAAAAGAACCATTCACTTACCCAAACGGGCGTTGTCGATGCCGACACGCTGCAGCAGCTTGAGGCTGCCGAGACAGCATGGCTGCTCCGGGAGTAAAGCGGAGCGATGTTGTGGTGACGGCTGGAGAATGGGGCGGAAAATCACAGTTACGGCACAAATGGTGCAAGCTTAAATGACGATCTACTTCGCGTCAGAGGTAGCTTCCAAATCGAGAATACATGTATGTCGGACAGAAAATGTAAAACGCGCAGCGGAAAGTTTTATGTGCTTGGTGATGCTTCATTACTGCATGCCGCGCCGCATGGACAGTGAATATGATAAAAGGAGAAATGGAAATGAAACAGTTCACTTGTGTTTTTTTAACAATAATTCTTCTGCTGACGCTTGCTGCGTGTCAAAAAGCACCGGAAGCTGACCCGGCGGACGAAGCACCCGACTGGCAGGCCCAATATGACCTCGGCGTGCGCTATTTGTCCGAGGGGAACTATGAGGAGGCCATTCTGGCCTTTGAAGCCGCGATTGAAATTGACCCGAAACAGGAAACTATCTATCTGAAATATGCGGAGGCTTATACGCAGCAGGGCGATGATGCTTCTGCTTTGCGCGTACTGACGCGGGGCTTCCGTGAGACGCAGAGTGAACTGCTGGTTCGGGAAGAAAACAAACTCAAACGGAAAATCCTTCAGGGGAATTCAGCCGTTGCAGAGCTACCTGCTGCCGTTGACAGCACCGGTAACACCAATTATGATGCAGACACCGAGCGGCTTTATCGAAGCGTTATTCTGGAAAATCCGGATGGAACGCCGATGCAGTTTGCAATGATCGCGGACGCGAGCGAATACTGGGAAGTTTGGCTGCATCGTTATACGGTCTCGGATGATGCGGAAATTCAGGATGAGAGGCAGGTTCGGCTATTTACAGATGGCGGTCGAACGGATTTTTACATATATTATGATGCACGGCTGGGCTGCTTCTGTGCGGCAAACGCGGCGACGTATCGCGGCACTCCGACTGGCGCGTGGGGATGCGATGTTGCAATCTATATGCTGGAGAGTACAGTTCGGGAGTATCGCAGCTGGCATTGGAACGGCGTAATTGATGAGCCCGGCAGTTATGGACAGAATGCCGAAGGTATGCAGAAGGCTGGACTTCCGTATTTCCCGGACTATTTTGATGATAACTACAGTGTGATTTTGAATCCAGAACTGCTGGGCGAATGCTATTGGCTCTATAAAAACGACAGCTTCAATGTATTCCCGTCTGATATTCGCGTGCAGGACGGCTGGATGGTCGAATGGACAAGCGATGAGCTTGCTCGTTTTGAGCTGGAGATGCAGTTGCGCGCCGTTGACAGCGGAGAAGAACCGGAAACAAGTGCGGCACAATCAAATGGCGAAGAAACCGGAGCGCTGCTGGCCTATATCGATACGCTGTCCACTGATGTTGTGTCGACCAACGCACTAAAAATTGTAGATGCCTATGTTGATGCGCTGAACAGCACCCATTCAGGCGAGGGAATTTTCTATCCGGACGAAACGAATGCCGATCAATTCTGGACGGCAATTCTTTACTACGAAATCAATCAGAGGGGATACCTTGATGCCGATGACGTCAATTATTGGATGTACAAAGGTTACCGGATGGATAGCCGTCAAAATGTGCAGGATGTTGCAAATGCGATGTATGGACATATCGTAGAGCTGCCGCCGCGTGATTATGTGCCTAGCTATTGTCCGAAGGACAGTGATACATGCTATTATTTCGGCATAGGCGACCGTGGCGCGGTACAGGTGGCGCTGGACGGCTTCGAACGCTCGGAGGATGGCAGCGCCGTGCTCAAGCTGTCCTATTCTTACCCCATGGATGGCCTATACATGACCGCGCTGGCAAAGCTGCGGGTCAACCCGAATGTAAATCTCGACGGCGAGATCCCGTTTTATTACATGATAGAATCCGTGGAGATCCGGTACGCGTGATCCTGCGCGGACGGGAAAACTGGTATAAACAGGAGAATCAACATGAAACGCTTCTTTTATATCCTTCTGGCAGCGCTGTTGCTGCTGACGCTTGCCGCGTGTAGCAAAGCACCGGAAGCCGAACCGGCGGACGAAGCCCCCGGCTGGCAGGCAAAGTATGACCTCGGCGTGCGCTACCTGTCCGAGGGGAAGTATGAAGAGGCCATTCTGGCCTTTACGGCGGCGATTGAGATTGATCCCAAGCGGGCGGAAGCCTTCCTGGGCCGTGGCGACACCTATGAAAAGCTTGTTGATTTGGAGCGGGCTGCGGCAGACTATCGAGTTGCTTTGGAACTTGAACCCAACGCAGATGCGGAGATAAAATTGAAAAAATGGGAAGCGGAACTGTTGTCAGCGCAACTGCAGGACGAGCTTTGGCCGATGGTTCGCGATCTGGTGCTCCCAATGACAGTGGATTCCGTGGTGCTGGGAGAGACGAGCATTGAAACAGCCAAGAGCATTTATGCGTCATATCCCTACGCCAAATCCAACCTGATGAACGATGCTACACAAGACACGGTGTACAATTGCTTTGGTATGGATATGCCAATTCCTGCCGGTTACGAAGAGAATGAATTCGGGTTTCTATTTGCTGCACCCGTGGGTGGAGCTGTCTGCGACATCTGTATAAACCAACCTGGTTTCGTCGCGCTTGGCGCATTGCAGGTCGGGGATGCGGCGGAAATGGCACTGGAATTATTCGGCTTTCCTGAAATGCCGCCCCATGTACCCCTCCAATGGATTCTGAAGAATGGTGCACAGCTGGAGTATAATTGGTATAGTGATGACGACTTTACGTTTACTTATCAACTCAATGAGCAGACAGCAACGGTTTACGTTGAAGGTGGAGTTGTGCATTATGTGGGGCTGAAAGTGGAAGATAGTCTTGCATAAGAGACTGATTTTCGATTGGCTTTTTTTGAAAGTGCGTGACGGCAGAGCAAAAGACCAATAAGATAAGTGTGGAAAAACAGAGGAGAAATATGGAATATTCAGTTGATGCGGCTGTTTTGGATGGCTGGAATATAACGCGGCTGCTTGGCGAAGGCAGCTATGGAAAAGTATTTGAAATCGAGCGCAGCGAGTTCGGGCAGACGTACCGGGCGGCGCTGAAGGTGATCACGGTCCCGCAGAGCAGCGCGGAGGTCCGGAGCGTGATCTCCGAGGGTATGAGCGTTTCGCAGGCCGAGGCATATTTTCACGGCATCGTCGAGGAGCTTATGCACGAGTTTTCCATCATGTTCAAGCTCAAGGGTACGGCAAACGTCGTCAGCTGCGAGGACCTGCGCGTGCTGGAGCACCCCGACGGCATCGGCTGGGACATTCTCATCCGCATGGAGCTGCTGCACCCGCTGCTGCCGTATGTCTACGAGCACCCGATGGCGCGGCGGGACATCATCAGGCTCGGCATCGATACCTGCAAGGCGCTGGAGCTTTGTCAACGGTACAACATCATCCACCGCGATATCAAGCCGGAAAATATCTTCATTTCGGACAATGGAGATTACAAGCTCGGAGATTTCGGCATCGCGCGCACGATCGAGCGGACGACCTCGGGCTTGTCCAAAAAGGGAACGTACAGCTACATGGCTCCGGAGGTTTATGCCGGGAAGGAATACGGCTTCAGCGTTGATACATATTCGCTCGGACTGGTGCTGTACCGGATGCTGAACAAGAATCGCGGTCCATTTCTCCCACAGCCGC
>ENA-ORTG01002160-ORTG01002160.1-human-gut-metagenome-genome-assembly--contig:-NODE-2160-length-16328-cov-3.561851_pt1 | contig 16328 bp, 12 predicted proteins | sample MGYA00241906_ERZ509176 | MGnify/ENA primary metagenome ERZ509176 (study PRJEB26280, sample SAMEA2338811) | human gut metagenome | biome: human gut; feature: human-associated habitat; material: faeces...
GCCTACTTTTGCACGAACAAAAGTAGGCCCCCGCCGGGTAGGCGTACAAATGAATACCTTTTGTAAAACTCCGCGCCGCCGAAGGCGAAATAAAGCTGGGCATAGTTTGTGTCGGCAATCCCTCCGGTTCGCTCCGCTCACCACCTCCCTTTACACAAGGGAGGCTTTAGGGACATGCGTGCAGTTTATGCCTTTGCAAAAGGCTCCGCGCCGCCGAAGGCGACTACAATCTTGATCCAAAAATTCTTTTACTCACTTTTCACCCCGGAAAAGCTACCCCACCGCGGGCGGGCCAAGTTCCCCCCCGGTATAGTCCCGCCTGCCGCCGAATATAGATAAAGCAACAGGCAAAACAGGAGGGTAAAGCATGGGATATTACTGGCCGGAGGGCATGCTGCTGGAAACTGAGGAAAACCGATATTATCTGCAAAATGAGGAAACACTGCAAAGCGCCATGCGCATCGGTCAAATCTTGGAGGGACGGGCGCTGCTGTGTGATTATGACCACAACCTGGTGGTGGATATGGGCTGCTGCCGCGGGATCATCCCCCGGGAGGAGGGCGCCCTGGGAATAAAAGAGCAGACGGTGCGGGATATCGCCATCATCTCCCGGGTGAATAAGTCGGTCTGCTTTCTCATCACGGCGATAGAGCACGATGAGGCCGGAGCACCGCGGCCCATTTTATCCCGGCGGGCAGCCCAGCTGCGCTGCCGTTCCGAATACATAGACCATCTGACCCCTGGGGAGATCATCCCCGCGCGGGTAACGCACCTGGAAAGCTTCGGCTGCTTTGTGGATATCGGCTGCGGGCTGCCCTCCCTCATCAGCATCGATCAGATCTCAGTCTCCCGCATCAGCCACCCGCGGGACCGCTTTGCTGTGGGAGAGAGCATCTACGCCGTGGTAAAGGCGGTGGAGCCGGAGGGCCGGGTGCAGCTTTCTCACAAGGAGCTGCTGGGCACCTGGGCCCAAAACGCCGAGCTGTACCTGCCGGGAGAAACGGTGGCGGGCGTCATCCGCAGCGTGGAGGACTATGGCGTCTTTGTGGAGCTGACCCCCAACCTGGCCGGCCTGGCGGAGCCCTGCGAGGGCGTGCGCGCCGGCCAGCACGCGGGCGTGTATATTAAAAGCATCCTGCCGGAAAAAATGAAGATCAAGCTCATCATCGTGGATGCCTTTGACGCGCCCTACGCCCCGCAGCCGGTGCAGTATTTCCTCACCGAGGGGGTGCTGCGGCGCTGGCGGTATTCCCCGCCGGAATGCAGCCGCGTGGTGGAAACCGTCTTTGGCGAATGATGCCGTCTCTACACCAATAGCCGTTTATTTCGTTGTGTTTTCATACAATTATTGTCGCATATTGAAATGATAATTTAGTCAGTTAAATAAAAATCTCAAAAATCCCTGCCGGGAAGCAGGGATTTTTGCCGTGTTTTGCGTACTAAAATTTATGGAGGGAGTTTTGCAGGTCTTGTGGTGTCTGGCACGCCGTTCAGACTGGGGAAAGGCCGATACGGGCGCTGCCGGAGACGAGATAGTAGGTGGTATCTTTCTCCAGTTCATCGCTGATGAGAGTAACATAACCGACCGAGGTTTCCGGGGTGAAGGAGAGCATGGGGGTACTCTCTTCCGCCGCCGTGACGGTCAGGGGCCGGCCGCCGGTCAGCCACAGCTCCACGCTGATGCGGGGCAGGCTGGTATGCAGCTGCAGCTCCTCCGGGAGGGGGCCGGCCGCCAGCAGGGTGCCGCCGCTAATATGGGCCGTGGCAGCCCGCAGGGGGTTCTGCTCCCGGCCGGAGCCGAGCAGCAGACTGCCGCCCGACTGGAACAGTGATCCGCCGATATCCAATGCATGGGTCCCGGCGCAGATGGAAAGGCTGCCGCCGGTCACGGTCATTTTGCGCAGGTCAGCGGCGGGGTCGCTCTCGGATTTATCATACCCGCCGGAGAGGGTCATGCCCTCCTCCGCGGCGGTAATGGACAGGCTGCCGCCGGAAAGGGTCATATCCTCCGCCACAGCGCCGCGGCGGGCGGTGAGAATAGAAACATCTCCGGCGGAAAGGGTGAGCTGCTGGGTGGTGATGGCAGTATCGCCGCCGGAAATGGTGACACGGCTGCCGGACAGCTTGGTGCTTCCCACGGAATAGAGGGCGGCATCGCTGCAATCCAGCGTAAAGGTACCGCCGGAAAGCGCCAGGGATTTGCCGGCGGAAAGGCCCCGCGCGCTATCGCTCACGATCTGCTCCCGGTTGATGATGGGCTGTTTTTCGGTGGGCTGCTGCTGGGGCAGACCGCCCCACAGGCCCCATTTTTCGGCGGTCTCGCCATAACTGGCGTTGCCGCTGCCGCCGCCGGTGGTGATGTGGTACTCCCCTGCCGTGGCCGAAAGGCTCCCGGCCGCCGTGATGCCGTCCCCGCCGCAGATGAGGGCCACTGTGCCCCCTGCCAGCGTCACGCTGCCCTGCCCGGATTTGGCGGAACTGGCCGAAAGGCCGGTGCGGCCGCAGGCGATGGAAAGCTGTCCGCCGCTGATCTGCAGCTCCTGCCCGGCAACCAGTCCGTCCCGCCAGGCGGTGATCTCCAGGGTGCCTTCCGCCACGGCCAGGGTGCTTTCGCTGCGCAGGGCGTCATTGTGGATGGCCTCCACCGAAAGGCTGCCCCCGCCGGTGATGAGCAGGTCGCCCTCCACGCTGATGGCGGCTTCCCGCACCTTGCTGCCGGAATAGAGATAGCTTTTGCCATCGGAGAGGGTATTTTCGGTGCCGTTCTCCAGCAGCAGCACCACGGTGCCGCCGCCATTGGAGTAGATGACCGGGCCCCGTTCACAGTGCATATCCACCCCGCACAGCACCAGCCGGGCCGTTTCCCCCGCGGGGATCTCCACGGTGAGCTGGGCATCCTGCAAAGTACCGCTGAGCAGGTAGGTGCCCCCCTGGGAGATGATGACCCGGGAAGCAGTGGCGGTGACATTGGGGGCATTGCTGATGACGGAATCGACATTGAACTGCAGGATATAGTACGGCTCCTGCTGCCACTGGGAATGATCCGCCGTCATGGGTGCGGTCATGGATTCCAGCGATTCGTTTTCCTGCGGGGCATGGCCGCAGCCCGCCAGCAGCAAAATTACCGGCAGCAGAAGCATTAGGCAGCGTTTCATCGGGGGCGTCCTCCCTTCTCTTTTTGGGGGCTTGGGGTTCACATGCTTATTCTGGCCCTATCATACCGCAAAATGAGAAAGAGTGCAAATCTCTTTGCGGGTGGGGCGCCTAAGGCGGTACGGGCCGCAGGCGGGCGGGGCGCAGCCCCGGCGATGCAAAGCATCGCCGCAGCGGACATTTGTCCGCTGGACCCATCCGCAGGATGGGTCGGGCTGCGCCCCGAGCCGGCCCCCTGCAGAAACCAAAATCACTGCAGGGCGGCAATATAGAGCTTGCAGGTATCGGCCAGAGCCGCGGCTATTTCCTCCTGCCGGCCCTCCGAGAGGGCACAGCGCAGCAGAAAGCCGGAAATACAGCCCTCTCCGACCATGGAAAGGTATTCCGGCTCCGGCATACGGGGGGCCAGGCCCTCCTCCACCGCGGCAGTGGTCAGGCAGTTCATGATCTCCCCGATCATGCGGCGGGTATCGGCACGCTCCTGCGGACCGCCGCAGATATCATACAGGGCGGCCTGCGGAAACCCCATGGAGGGCACCTGTGAAAAGAAAACGGAGCTGCACTCCAGCAGCTGGCGGGCGGTGATCTCGATGACCTTCCAGCGGGCTTCAAAGCCCTCGGCGCCGGAAATGGCGGCGTACAGTTCCTGGAAGCCCTGGGCCCTGCTGTACTGCATGGCATCCCGCAGCAGCTCCTCCCGGGAGGGGAAATACTCGTACACAGTGCCTTTGCCGATGCCAGCGGCTTCGGCGATCTCAGAAACCTTCAAATCTCCCAGCGGACGGCCCTGCCGCAGCAGCTTTAATACCGCACGGAACACCGCGGCCTTTTTCTCCGGCAAGTTCATACCTCTTCTACCTCCTCGATGACAACTTTCTTGGGGTCTTTCTTTAGGAAAATATCGTAAATGGCGGGGACAATGAACAGAGTAAGCAGGGTGGCGTAGGCCAGGCCGCCGATGGTAACGATGGCCAAGGGCTGCAGCATATCGCCGCCGGCGCCCAGGCCCAGCGCCATGGTAGCCAGGCCGAAAATGGTGGTCATGGCAGTCATGAGGATGGGGCGGATGCGGTCGCGGCCGGTCTGTACCAGCGCTTCGGCGCGTTCCATCCCCTCCAGCCGCAGCCCGTTGGCGTAATCCACAAAGACGATGCCGTTATTCACAACGACACCCGCGAGCATAAGGAAGCCCAGCATGGCAATGACTGAGAGCTCCTTGCCGGTGATCCACAGGGCCAAAAGGCCGCCGGTGAAGGCCAACGGAATGGTGAACAGCACGATAAACGGCGAGAGCAGCGACTGGAACTGCGCCACCATGATGAGGTAGATGAAGGCGATGGCCAGGGCGATCATCAGGATGAGGTCGCTCATGGTGGATTGGATCATCTCATTTTCGCCCTCAATGGCATAGGAGCAGCCCTCCGGCATCTCATAATCGGCCAGCAGCTTTTCCACCTCACGGCTCACCAGGCCGATGTTGTAGCCATCGGCGATCTGGGCGGTGACGGTGACGGTACGGGCCTGATTTTCACGGTGGATGGCGGAAGCGGACGCGGCCTCGGTCACTGCGGCGATCTCGGAAAGGCGGACCTCGCATTCCTCCTGGTTTTTGGTACCGGTCAGGCGGAGCTCCTCCAGCGTTTCCCGGGTGGTGATACCGGCGCTATCGGGGACGACCACAACCGGCAGGTCACTGCCGTTTACGGTGATATTGGTGGCGGTGGTTTGGGAGAGAACGGCGGCGGCCACCTGCTGGTAGACCTGCGCGACCGTCAGGTTGTACTCGGCGGCTTTGGCTTTATCCACGGTGATGCGCACCTCGGTGCTGCTGTCCTCCTGCCCATCACTGACCGAAGCGACCCCTTCCACGGCGGAAAGGGTTTTGGCCAGGTCGGTGGCGGCGGCCCGCAGGGCATCCATATCATCGCCGGTGACGGCCAGCTGAATACCGCTGCCGCCGGTCATCATACTCATATCCATGGTGGAGCCGTTGGCGGAAACGGTGCAGTCCAGATCGGCGCAGGCTTCCTCGATCTTTTTGGCGATCTCCTGGCTGGAATCGCTGCGGTCATCACCCAGCAGCACATAGATGGACAGGCTGCTGCCGCCCATGCTCATCATGCTCTGGCCCTCCATGGCGCCGACGGTATCCACCCCATCCACGGTAAGGATCCGCTCCAGGACGGTATCGCACATGGCCCATGTTTCGCTTTGGGTGGCGTCCTCCGGCATCTCGATGGAGACCGACACCTGTGGGCTATCCATTTCCGGCATAAAGGCGGTGCCCATGCTGACCGCCAGCACCGCGCTGGCAATAAGCAGCGCCACCGCGCCCAGCAGAACAGGAGCCTTGTGCCGCAGTACTTTCCGCAGAAGGTTTTCGTAGCCCGCTATCATGCGGTTCAGGAGACGGTTGGGCTTTTCCCCTGCGGTATCGCGGGTCAATATTTTGCCCGAAAGGGCGGGCACCAAGGTAAGGGCGACCAGCAGACTGGCACCCAGTGAATAGGCGATGGTCAGGCCCATATCGGCGAAGATCTGCCGGGTAAGGCCGCTGGTGAACAGGATGGGCACAAATACGCAGACAGTGGTAAGGGTGCTGGCGGTGATAGCCCCGGCAATCTGGCGGCAGCCGTGAACCGCCGCCGTGGCGGCATTGTAGCCCAGCTGGCGCAGACGGTAGATATTCTCGATGGCAACGATGCTGTTATCCACCAGCATGCCGACGCCAAGGGCAAGGCCTGAAAGGGAGATGATATTGAGAGTGACGCCGGTGAAGTGCATAAGCACCACCGCCAAAAGCAGACTGATGGGGATACTGAGCGCCACAATGATAGTGGGGCGGAAGTCCCGCAGGAACAGCATGAGGACAATGACGGCCAGCAGCGCGCCGAACAGCAGATTTTCCAGCACCGAGCTGATGACCAGATCGATGTACTGGCCCTGATCGCTGAGGGCGGTGAGGTGCAGGCCATCGTATTTTTCCTCCAGCTGGGCCATGGCGGCATAGAGATTATCGCAGGCACCGGAGGTGGAAGCGATGGAGGACTTTTGTACCGTGAGCAGCACACCGTCATTGCCGTTTATTTTGGCGTACAGCTCCTCGGCGTTATCCGCCAGGCGGACAGTGGCGATATCGGTCAGGCGGATCTCCCCCACATCGCCGACATCGTATTGGAAGCGCACCCAGTTCTGCAGCTCCTCCAGGCTAGTAAATTTATCGCCGACCTTGAGGGCATTCTGCCCCTCGGCGCTTTGGATATAGCCGGCGGGCATCGAGAAGTTCTGCGCCATGAGCAGCTGCGAAACGGCGGACTGGGTGAGAATGCCGTCCAGCCCGGCGGCCTTGTAGGCGGCATCCCGCTGCTGGCGGAACTGCTCCTCGGCTTCATCCAGGGCCTGTTCGGCCTGCTGTAATTGCAGGGTGGCCAGAATGAGCTGCTGAGAAAGCTCCAGCTTGCCGGTCTCCAGCTGGCTCTGCGCCTTATCCAGCTGCGAAAGGGCGGCGTCCAGCTCCTTTTGGCTGGACTGAGCGGTTTCCAGCTCCTTTTTCAGCTGCGGGATGCGGGGCGCCAGCGCATCAATGGCGGCGTTCAGCTCGGTAATGGTGCCGTAGTCATCCTGCACCTTATCGTGGCTTTCGATCCACTTCATGCCCTCGGCCTCGCCCAGCAGCGCAATGATCTCTGCGGTGTTTTCCTCGATGGCTTTGGTGGCGTCGGCGATGGCCTTCTCGGCCTCCGCCTTCGCCTCGGTGGCCTGCTGGAAGGTCTCCAGCCGGGCGTTGGCGCGGGTCACCTCCTCCTCGGCAGCCGAGAGCTTTTCCGCGGCGGCAACGGTTTGCGGGTCATTGCGGGTAAGGTAGGCGGTTTGCGCCGCCTGGATGGCGGCAAGCTCGGCTTCGGCGGTATTGAGCTGGGCTTGCAGCCCGGTATTATCGGGGTCCTTCTCCAGCTGTGCCTGGAGGTCGTCCACCTCCGCCTGCTTTTCCTGCTCCTGCCGCAACAGGTCCTTCCAGCCGGGATCGTCCTTGAGACGCTCCGGTGCGCCGGCCAGCGCCTCATCGTAGGCGGTTTGTGCGGCTTCCTGCGCATCCTTGGCATTGGTCACATCCTGCTGCAGGGCGGCTTCACTGCTGCCGATCTCCTTGAGGGCGGCTTCGGCGGTCTCCAGCGAGGCTTGGGCGGCTTTCAGCTGGGCACGCAGCTGGGTGCGGGTAAGCTGCAGAGATTGCAGCTCGGCATATTTTACAGCGGAAAGATGGGTACGGGCGTAATCTTCACTGTCATTGTAGCTATCGCGCAGATTTACCATGTTATCGTACTGGGCCAGCACGGCCTGAATGGCCTTGACCTCCGCCGAGGTGAGGGTGGAGCCGAGGGAGGCCTGATCCTTGGCATCGGCCAGCTGCTGCGCGGCCGCCACCAGCTGGGCATAGGCGGTACCGCTTTGCTCCTCCAGCTTCTTTTTGGCGTCGTTGATCTGCCTGCGAGAATCCTTGAGCTGCTTTTCGGCATCGGCCAGGGAGCCATCAATGGCCGCCAACACCTTATCGTTCAACTCATCGATTTTGGCCTGATCCAGCTCCACACGAATCTGGCTTTCCACCAGACCGCTGCCGGAAACGGACGCCACACCATCCACCCGCTCCAGTGCCGGGATGACGGTGGAGGAGGTGAATTCCGAAAGCTCATTTCGGGCCATATTATCGCTATCCACCGCCAATACCATGATGGGCAGCATATCGGGATTGATCTTCATGAGCACCGGGCTGCCGGCGGCCTCGGGCAGGGAGTCGGCGATCTGATCAAGGCTGGCGTTCATTTCGATCATGGCGGAATCCATGCCGGTGCCTTCCTCAAATTCCAGCACCACGATACTGACATTTTCCTGCGAGATACTGGTGATATTCTTGACGCCGCTGGTGGTAGCCAGGGCGCTTTCCAGCGTTTTGGTCACGCTTTGCTCCACCTGCTCCGGACTGGCGCCGATGTAGGTGGTATAGGCGATGGCATAGGGCAGATCCATATTCGGCAGGAGGTCGGTGGTCATATTGATGAAGGACATGACACCGAGGATAAGCACCAGCATCACGCAGACGAATACGGTCATGGGCTTTTTGACACTGAGACGAGACAGCATAGAGGATTCTCCATTTCCGGGGGATAGATGTTCCGACCGACCGGTCGGTCGGGGATTTCTAATCTTATTTTAGCGCAAAACGGGACGAACGCAAGAGGAAAGATATTAACATTTCGTAAAGGTTATAGCATCGGCGCGGGAGAGTATGCTATAATAACCATGGACATTGCAGGAAGCCGGGTTCGGGCGGCCCCGCGCGGGAGCCGAAGGCTCCCGAAGGGCGCCCCCCACAGGGGGGCGCCCCAGCCCGGCGGAGCCAGGCACGGGGCCGCCCGAATGCCAGCCTGCACCCCCAAAGGAGGTAACCGCCATGTATCACATCCTGGTCGTGGATGACGAAGCCAAGATCCGCGAGATCATTAAAAAATACGCAGTATTCGAGGGCTATCGGGTCACCGAGGCCGCCAATGGCATGGAGGCCATCGACCTGTGCCGCACCGAGCCGTTCGATCTCATCATCATGGATGTGATGATGCCAGAGCTGGACGGCTTTTCCGCCTGCCGCGAAATCCGCAAATACAACCGCACGCCCATCATCATGCTTTCCGCCCGCGGCGAAGAATATGACCGCATCCACGGCTTCGAGCTGGGGATCGATGACTATGTGGTCAAGCCCTTTTCCCCCAAGGAGCTGATGATGCGGGTGGCCGCCATCATCAAGCGCAGCGGCGGCGAGGAAAACAACCGTTTTGTTTTTGAGGGGCTGACGGTGGATTTTACCGCGCGGCTGGTTTTCATTGACGAGCAGCGCATAGAGATGTCTCCCAAGGAGTACGACCTGTTTTTCTATATGGTGCGCAACCGCGGCGTGGCCCTGACCCGCGAGCGGCTGATCCACGATGTGTGGGGCTATGATTTTTACGGCGACGACCGCACGCTGGATACCCATGTAAAGCTGCTGCGCAAGAGCCTGGGCCGGTACAGCCGGTGCATTATCACGCTAAGAGGAGTTGGGTACCGCTTTGAAACTGTGGCAGAGCCGGAAAGCGATGCAGACGGAGACGCCAACTGAGTCCTCCCCTGCCCCGCAGCATAAGCAAAGCCGTTTTTCCCACCTGGGCATCCGCTGGAGACTGGTGGGCAGCTTTGCTATGTTCGTGGCGCTGCTGCTGATGCTGCTGTGGCTTTTGCAGATCGTCTTTTTGGAGAGCTTCTACAAATCCATCAAGACCAGCTCCATTAAAAATACCGCCGAGGAAGTAGCCGCCAGCATCAATGATGAGAACTTCTACACCGAGGTGAACCGCCTGACCCGCCAGGATCTCATCTGTGTCCACATCGTGCGGGAGGACGGCACCCCGGTACTGACCTCCGGCAACCAGCCCTCCTGCATCCTGCACATGCTGCTTACCGATCAGGCGGCGCTGCTGTTCCGGCAGGCGCAGGAAAACGGCGGCACCGTGCTGGAAAACTATCAGCTCCTGGAGCTTTCCCCCGCCATGCAGAGCAAAGCAACCGCCCAGGCCGCCTCCACCGAGCAGCTGCTGTACGGCATTCTGACTACGCGCGGAGAGGACGAAGGCGCCGAGCCGGTCATGGTCATGGTGGATGCCACCATCACGCCCATCAATACCACGGTGGAAACACTGCGGGCCCAGCTGGTCATCATCACGGTCATCATGACGGCGTTTTCCATCCTGCTGGTGCTGCTGCTTTCCTCCATGATCTCCCGTCCCATCACCCGCATTACCAAAAGCGCCAAGCAGCTGGCCAGCGGCGATTACGGCACGCAGTTTACCGGCGGCACCTACCGGGAGGTCACCGAGCTGGCCGACACCCTGAACTATGCCAGCCGGGAGCTGAGCAAGGTGGAACATCTGCGGCAGGAGTTCATCGCCAATGTGAGCCACGACCTGCGCACCCCGCTGACCATGATCACCGGCTATGCCGAGGTAATGCGCGATCTGCCGGGTGAAAATACCCCGGAAAATATGCAGATCATCATAGATGAGGCCCGCCAGCTGACTGATTTGGTCAATGATTTGCTGAATCTTTCCCGGCTACAAAGCGGCGCGCAGACCCCCGAACCGGAGCCGCTCAATCTCACCAAGATGATCCGCGGCATTATGGGGCGGTACGCCAAGCTGGTGCTGCATGACGGCTACGCCATCACGCTGGAAGCGGACGGCGACGCCATGGTGATGGCCGACCGGCTGCGCATGACCCAAGTGCTGTATAATCTCATCAATAACGCCATCAACTATGCCGGGGCCGACCGGGCCGTACTGGTGCGCCAGACCATCGAGAATGGGACTGTGAAGGTGGAGGTCATCGACCACGGCGAAGGCATTCCGGCCGAGAGCCTGCCCTATGTGTGGGACCGCTACTACAAGGTGGATAAAACCCACCGCCGCTCCACCGTGGGGGCCGGGCTGGGACTTTCCATTGTAAAGGGCGTGCTGGAGGCCCACGGCGCCGAATACGGCGTAGCCAGCACCCTGGGCGAGGGCAGCGATTTCTGGTTCCGGCTGCCGCTGCTGCCGCCCGATGCCGCTTTAACCGCCGAAAGTGAAGAAAATCATTCCGATTTTTCCTGATTTCTTCACACAGCCATCACATTGGCCGTATATGATAAAGGTGTGGAATAAATAAGGGCGCACAGCCCGGCCGAAGGTTTTTCTTTCTCCTCCTTATCTTCATCCTTCTTTATACTTTTTCGTTTTGTCCTCATTTTCTTTTCCCTTCGGCTCATTCCCCAAGCTCCTGCGCCGGCTGCAAACGGCCGCAGGAAACAGTTTTACCAGGAGCTCCCGCACTGTAACGGTGCGGGAGCTTTTTTGTGTTCTTTAATATTTTATGAATTCACCGTGAACTGCGTTGACTATATAGGGGCAAAATGGTATGCTGACTGTATTAGCTCCAGTAGTACAGTTTGTTGCAAAGTTTTTTTGCATTTTTTGTTTTTGGATGCAATAAAATCCATCAAACTGTACACTTATTTTAGTGAAATATGATTTTTCTGCGAGAGGGGGAAAAAATGTGCAATACATGGTGGAGACCAAAAATCTCCGCAAGGTGTACCGGACCGGCGATGAAAAGGTAGTCGCTCTGGATAATATCGACCTGACCATCGAGCAGGGGCAGGTGTGCTGTATACTGGGTACCTCCGGCAGTGGTAAATCCACCCTGCTGAACCAGCTGGCCGGGCTGGAAAAGCCCACCCGCGGCACGGTAAAAATCAAGGGAGAGCTGATCTCCAAGATGAGCGAAAAGCAGCTGGCGGTGTTCCGGCAGAAGCACATCGGCTTTGTGTTCCAGTCCTACAATCTCATTCAGGGGATGACCGCTGTGGAAAATGTGGCCATGCCGCTGATGTTCCGCCGGGTGTCCCGCAAAAAGCGTGAGGAAGCCGCCCGTGAAATGCTAAAGCAGGTGGGACTGGGCGAGCGCATGGACCACCGTCCCAATGAAATGAGCGGCGGACAGCAGCAGCGTGTGGGCATCGCCCGCGCCTTCGTCTGCAATCCCGAGGTGGTATTTGCCGATGAGCCCACCGGCAACCTGGATACCAAAACGACCAAAGAGGTCATGGAGATGTTCCTGCGGTTTGCCCGGGAAAAGGGCACGACCATCATTCTGGTAACGCACGACCGCAGCCTGGCGGAATACTGCGACCGCATCGTGACCATCTCCGACGGACGCATTATCTCCAATGAGGACCACCGCCATGCCAAGGCGGTGCCGCCCCCGGCCGACGCCCCCGATGGGGAGCTGCCGGAAACGCTGCATTTTACCGATAACACACTGGCCGCCGGCCAAGGAGGAGTATGACTGTGAAAAAGATAAGTAAGATCCTGACGTTTATTCTGGTGCTGGCCATGGTGCTGGGCACCGTAGCGATGGCGGACGGTGTAGAGTATACCATTACCGCCGGAACATTTACCAATGGCAGTATTTCTTTGACCCTTGTCGGCAACGATGGAAAAGATACTTCTCTCGGCAGCATTACTGTGACCAACGGTAAGATCGAGAATATCGAAAAAGACTCCAAGGTTAAGGTCGTCTTTGTACCCAGCCCCGGCTATGAGTTTGTAGGTGCCAAAGACGGCTCCGGAAAAATCATCAAGGACGGCGATGTGCTGACCATCACCGATAATCTCACCATTACGCCGGTATTCGCCCCCAAGGCCAGTCTGGGCAGCGCCGCAGCTGTGAACAGCTACACCCTGCAGGCCATCTGCCCCAGTGCGTACTACTGGCAGCAGTACCATAAGACCCCCGGCGGTGGGGACACCAAGTACACCCGCTATCCCGGCAAGCTGAACGGGAACCAGTCCCCCAGCACCGAGATCGCCAAGGGCTACTATGTTGACCTGACCCTGTATGTCAATGATACCGACTATGTCACCTTTATTAACGGCGATACCGATAAAAATAAGCTTTTCTCGGTCACCACCCCCGGCGACAGCAGCTTCCTTGCGGGGAACACCACCCCCTCCGCCAATGCGGAGATCGCCGCATGGGAGGGCAAGGGCTATACCGTTAAGCTGACCGGCGTGTACTATGTGGGCGGCAATGATAACACCCTCAAGCTCATTGTGACGCAGGGCAACTACAATGCCATCCTTTCCTGCAAGATTGACAATGCGACCATCGTGCCGGAAAAGGAAAACGACAAAAAGCCGGATGAGGAGACCACCGCAGCGCAGCCCTATGTCATCATCAGCAGCTACAGTTACGGCAAGGGCGACCTGGTGGCCGGCGAGACCCGCAACATCACCATGACCTTCCGCAATACCAGCAAGACCATGGCGGTGGAAAACATGATGGTGACCATGACCCTGCCCGATGCCATGATGCTGACCAGCAGCTCCAATTCCTTCTATATTGAATCGCTGGCGGCCGAGGGCACCATCACCAAGACGGTGAATGTGACGGTAAAATCCAATGCTGCGGCGCAGTCCCATTCCATGACGGTGGACTTCACCTATGACTATCTCGATAACGGCATCCGCCGCAACGCCAAGACCACCGAGAGCATCAGTATGCCGGTGCTGCAGGTGGACCGCTTTACCGTGACCGGCATCGACCTGTCCCAGGAGATCTTCATGGGCGAGGAAAATAACCTTTCGGTCAATTTCGTCAATAAGAGCCGCACCGAGATCTACAATCTTTCCGCCAAGCTGAACTGCGAAGGGCTTTCCAATAACGGCGAGGAGCAGTATCTGGGCAACCTGGCCTCCGGCACCGCCTCCAGCGCCGATTTCTACATCACCGGGAATGAAAAGGGCGAGCTGGTGGGCGAGGTTATCATCACCTACGAGGATACCAACATGAACCAGCGCACCGTTTCGGTGCCCTTTACCACGAAGGTGACCAGCTACGAGGACGCATGGGGTCCCCAAGGCCCTGTCGGCCCCCAAAATCCCGACGACCCCGGCATGGACCCCGGCATGGAGCAGCCTGCGGGCTTCCCGTGGTTCTGGGTCATCGGCGGTGTGGTGGTAGTGGCTGCCGGCGTATTTGTGTACCTGAAGCTGCGTAAAAATAAAAAGGAGAGCGTAGAAGAAGATGAGGATATCTGACCTTCTGAACGTCTGCCTGCGAAACCTGACCCGCCGCCGGGTGCGTACCGCCCTGACCGTCATCGGCGTTGTCATCGGCGTGTGCGCCATCATACTGATGGTCTCACTCGGCATCGGCGCGCGGGAATCCATGATGCAGATGCTGCAACAGTGGGGCGATCTTACCATCATCAATGTCTACAATTACGGCGGAGGGAACGCCAAGCTGGACGATAAAGCCCTCTCCAAGATACAGGCGATGGATAATGTGCAGATCGCTACCCCGTTTTACAGCAGCCGGGTCAGCTTCCGGCTGAAATCCCGCAACGGGCGCTATGCGGCCTATACCAATATCATCGGCATCTACCCCGATGCCTTTGAAGCGCTGGGCTATAAATTGAGCGACGGCACCTCCTTTGCGGACAGCAAAAAGGATTACGGCATGGTGGCGGGCGCCAATGTGGCGTATTCCTTCCGGGATACCAAGAAAAAACGCAATAACTTTGTGGATCGCAACCAGACCGACGCCATGGGCAACCCCAAAAAGCCCTTTGTGGATATGATGAAGGATAAGCTGGTTTTGTACAGCGAAAGCTACGACAACAACGGCAACCCGAAAAAGGGCCTGGAGGTCACCCCCCATGTGACCGGCGTGATGGTGGAGGACTGGAACAAGGGCTGGGAAACCAGCGAATGCATCCTGATGGACATCAACCAGCTGAAGGCGCTGGAGCAGAAATACTATAAGATCAGCGGTGAAAAGGCTCCAGACACCACCAACTATGATGAGGTACGGGTCAAGTGCGTAGACGCTGCATCGGTTGCCGCAGTGCAGCAGTCCATCACCGATATGGGCTTCCAGTGCTCCTCGATGGAGGATACTCGTAAGATGTTCGATGAACAACTCACCATGATCCAGACCATGCTGGGCGGTCTGGCGGCTATCTCTCTGTTTGTCGCCGCCATCGGCATTGCCAATACCATGGTCATGTCCATCTATGAGCGCACCAAGGAGATCGGCGTCATGAAGGTGCTGGGCGCCGAGCTGGGCGCCATTCGCGCCATGTTCCTCACCGAATCCGCTATGATCGGTCTGATCGGCGGCGTGGTGGGCGTTGGGCTCAGCTTCCTGATCAGCTATCTGTTAAACAATGTGCCGATCGTAGCAAACCTTCTGGCATCGCTGGGGCTCAGCTTCGGCAACGGCGGGGCGGTTTCCATCATTCCGTGGTGGCTGGTGCTGCTGGCAATGGTCTTTTCGATGATGGTCGGCGTTGTTTTCGGTTTTATCCCTGCCAACCGCGCTGTTAAGATCTCCGCTTTGGAGGCCATTCGGCACGACTAAACCTACTGCAATGAAAAAGCCCCTTCGGGGGCTTTTCTCTTTGTGCCGCCCGTGGTATAATTTGAGACAGAACCGGACTGGGCGGCACAGGGCGCGGGGCGCTCCGGACGGAGGCCGGAGCCACGGCCCGTAGGGCCGTGTAAGGCCGCCCGCAGGGCGGCCTGCCCCGCGCTCCCCATACCTGCCCGCTGCATCCACTCTGCCAAGGAGGGAAACACCATGCCACACGATCTGCAAGCCAGCCTTGCCGCCTATCGGCCCTACAATGAGCAGGAGCAGCACGATCTGCCGCTGCTGCTGGCCGCGCTAAAGCAGCCGGATAGCTTTACCCGGCAGAATGAAACCGCCCATTTTACTGCATCAGCCTGGGTGGTGAACCCCGCGCGGGATAAGGTGCTGATGATCTATCACAATATCTACAATAGCTGGAGTTGGACCGGCGGCCATGCCGATGGAGAGACCGACCTTTTGGCGGTCGCATTGCGGGAGGTAACCGAGGAAACCGGGCTGCAAACGCTCCGCCCCGTCAGTCGTGAACTGTTCTCGGTCGAGATCCTTACCGTGGATGGACACGAAAAACGAGGGAGGTATGTCCCCTCCCACCTGCATCTCAATTGCACCTATCTCATCGAAGCCGATGATACCGAGCCGCTGCGGGTAAAGCCCGATGAAAACAGCGGTGTGCGGTGGTTCGCCCCGCGAGAGGCGCTGGCCGCCTGCACAGAACCCTGGATGCGCGACCGTATCTACCAAAAGCTCATCGAAAAAAACACCCAGTATAAATAAAAGGAGGGACTGTCATGAAGCCGCATGAAACCACCGCCCAGTGCGTGGAGCGCAAGCTGGGGCGCAAGCTCCGCCTCATCCGCGTGGCGCGCGGGGAGGAACCTGCCGATATCGTATTCAAAAACGCCACCTATCTCAATGTGTTCAGCAATGACTTCTGCCATGGGGATATCGCTGTTTCCGATGGGCTCATCGCCGGCATCGGCAGCTACCACGGCAGCAAAGAGGTGGATGTCTCCGGCAGCTTTGTCTGCCCCGGCCTCATCGATGCCCACATCCACCTGGAAAGCAGCCTGGTTTCCCCTGCCGAGTTTGCCCGAGCGGTCATCCGCCACGGCACCACCACTGTCATCACCGATCCGCACGAGATCACCAACGTCATGGGCACCGACGGCATC
>ENA-ORTG01002162-ORTG01002162.1-human-gut-metagenome-genome-assembly--contig:-NODE-2162-length-16320-cov-11.115586_pt1 | contig 16320 bp, 9 predicted proteins | sample MGYA00241906_ERZ509176 | MGnify/ENA primary metagenome ERZ509176 (study PRJEB26280, sample SAMEA2338811) | human gut metagenome | biome: human gut; feature: human-associated habitat; material: faeces...
AAAATCTGACATGGCAAAATCCTGAGCAACTTTTTGTTGCTCAGGTACTTATAAATAAAGTTAAATCAAAGTGTTGCGGAATTAAGGATAAGATGAAAAAGAAAAGTCTAAAGAGATGCCTTAAAAAGCGCATGATCCTTTTACTGGGTTTTCTTATGATGACTGGTGTTGCTGTTGCGCAACAACTTCAGGTACAAGGAAAGGTGACCGATGCAACGGGTGAAGGTCTTATCGGTGCAAGTGTATTGGTAAAGGGTACAACTTCGGGGGTGATAACTGACATTGACGGTAACTATGTGTTATTGAATGTCAATCCTGATGCAATACTTATTTTTTCTTATGTAGGTTACCAAACGCAGGAACTGAACGTATCCGGTAGAAACAAGATTGATGTTGTCTTGCATGATGACCAGCAGGTGTTGGAAGAAGTTGTAGTAGTGGGTTACGGTTCATTGAGTAAAAAAGAAGTTTCCAGTTCCATTGTACAAGTGGATAAGAAAAATTTTAATTTGGGGGCTATGAATAACCCGATGGAAATGGTATCGGGAAAAGTCGCGGGCTTGAATGTCAATACGCAGGCAGCTGCCAATCCTAACTCCAGTTCTTCATTACAAGTACGTGGTGCAACATCTGTTTCTGCAAGTAATAGTCCTTTGATTGTCATAGATGGTGTGGCAGGTGGCGATATCCGTAACATCGCTGCACAGGATATTGAATCTATTACGGTATTGAAAGATGCGGGTTCAGCTGCTATTTACGGAACGCGAGGTGCTAATGGTGTGATTTTAGTTACAACGAAACGTGGCTCGGGTGAAGCTGGAAAAACGGTAGTCACATATGACAGTTACATCGCTTTTAATGTAGCCAAGCCCTCTCCGGATATTCTGTCGGCTGATGAATTCCGTCGTTCGAGACGAGGTACAGACTATGGAGCCGACACTGACTGGTATGGACTGATTACTCGTGATGTAGCATACGACACAAACCAATATATATCTATTGATGGTAGCACAAAGAATGGTTTCTATGGTGCTTCCTTCAATTACAAAAGTGCCAATGGACTTGACATCGTGAGTGGTCGTGAAGAATTTGGAGGTCGTTTTTCTATGGAACAGCGTGTACTGGAGAATCGCTTACAATTCAACGGTTCGTTGAGTGCACGTCGTGTAAATGAAACCTGGGGAAATGATGGTTTCTTCGATAGGGCACTCACAATGAATCCTACAATGCCGGTATATAATGCAGACGGTTCGTATTATCAGCCTACTTCTCCTACGGGTGCAACCAATCCGGTTGCGGAGCTTGCTTTGAGAGATAACAACGGCCAGCGTATGTATTTGTTGGGTACGGCTGAGGCTAAACTGAATATTTTGCAGACAGAAAAGCATTTGTTGAATACAACATTAAGTTACTCATTGCATTACAATGACATGAAGCAACAATATTATGCTTCGTCTGCCGGTTCGGAGTCCTATTGGAATGGTTATAAAGGACGTGCGGAAATGAAGTATCAGAAATGGTACACCAATCGATTGGAGTGGTTGGGAAATTATGCACTGAACTTGGGCGACCACAATATTAAGGCTGTAGTGGGCTATACTTATGAGAAGTCTATCTGGGAACAGATTGGTGGTAGTAACAACGACTTCTCTTTTGATAATACGAAATATTGGGATTTGGGCAGTGGCTCTTATCTGAAGGATGGTTTGGCAAGTTTATATAGCGGTCGCTCTGAATCGACACTTATTGGCTTCTTTGGTCGGTTGAACTATAATTGGAAGGATATGCTTTTTGCATCGGCTTCGTTGCGCTATGAAGGCTCTTCCAAATTTGGTGCTAACCAAAAGTGGGGGTACTTCCCAGCAGCTTCTTTGGCTTGGGAAATGATGGAGATGGGCTTTATGAAGAATACCCGGAAAGTGTTGACCAGTTTGAAACCGCGTGTTTCTTTCGGAATTACCGGTCGTTCGGATTTTGATGCTTATAAATCACTTTCTACTTACAATACCAATGGTAGTTATCTCTTTGACGGGCGTTGGGTAACGGGCTATGCTCCCTCCAGTAATGCTAATCCGGATTTGGCTTGGGAAAAGAGCGTTGCGATTAATCTGGGTGTTGACTTTGTTCTATGGAATCGTTTACGTGGTTCAGTGGAGTATTTTGACCGTAGTTCTAAAGACTTGCTTTATACGTACACGGCACCTCAACCGCCTTTTGTCTATTCCACTATTTTGGTTAACGTTGGAACAACGAAAAATACCGGTATAGAAGTATCTTTGGATGGTGACATCCTTACTAAAACAGCAGTGAAGTGGACGAGCGGAATCAATTATTCTTATGGAAAGACTAAGTTGACCAAACTTTCTAACGATATTTACAAGGCATCTTATCTCGACCTTTACTTAAAACCGGGTACTGGTTCCAGCGAATATTTCTTCCGTGTGCAGGAAGGGGGAGAGATAGGGCAGTTCTACGGTTATGAATATGCAGGTGTTGACGAAAATGGCAATATGCTTATTTTGAATGATAAAGATGAGCAAATACCGATTTCTCAGGCTGATGCCAAGTATAAACGTTATATTGGCAATGGTGCTCCCAAGCACTTCTTGTCTTGGAGTAACAACCTGACTTGGAGAAACTTTGATTTGAGTGTATTCTTCCGCGGTACATTCGGTTTTGATGTATTCAACATGCGTAAATATGGTATGGGGCTTCAGGGATGTGGTACAGATAATGTTCTTCGCTCTGCGTATCTGGAAGATAAGAATATCCGTACCGGTGGTGGAGTAATATCTTCCTATTTCCTGGAGGATGGTAGCTTCATAAAACTGGAAAATGTAACCTTGGGATATAATTTTACTCCTAAGAACCGTAAGTTACTGGATAATATGCGCATATATCTGTCTGCCAAGAATCTGTTTACCTTGACCGGATATTCTGGTAATGACCCTTCAATTATAGACGTGAATGGTATCCAGCCGGGAGTAGATAGTAATAGTGCTTATCCTACAGCAACTCAATTGAGTTTAGGTGTGACTCTTCGCTTCAAATAAATGAGAAACAAATTATTAAAAATATGAAAGATATGAAATATATAAAATGTCGTTGGTTATTGGCGATGATTATGTCATGTTCACTTTTCTCTTGTACTAATTTGGACGAGGAAGTGTTCGATCGTGTGGATGCCGGAATTTATTATCAAGATGAGACGAGTGTTCAGGGGGCAGTGGCAGCCATCTATTCGAAAGCTGCATATAGTTATTTGGAATACTTCTGGTATTTGCAGGAGTTTTCTGCCGACCAGGTGGCATGGCGCAGTTGGAACGGTGGACTTTGGGGATGGGATGAGGCATTGAAGTTTGCTTTGTCTTCACATACCTGGACGTCAGAATCAACCATTATTCGCCAAACTTGGGAGAATGCGTGGACCACTATTGGGCTTTGCAATACGCTTATTACAGATTTGCAGGCAATCAGCCCCGCATCTATACGCATGACTGAGGATGCTTTGAATAGTTATATTGCCGAAGTACGTACCCTGCGTGCTTGGGCATACTACAATATCTTTGAGATTTGGGGTGGAGCACTTCCCTTGAACATTTCTTCGGGTGCGGAAATCCCTGGTTCTGCAGATACTGATTTTGATAAGGGGTGCAAGATTATCTACGATTTTATCAGTCAGGAATTAGATGAGTCAGTTACAGATCTTATGAAAGAAGATGGTTCTGGAAAGACTCGCAACCGCATGAACCAAGCTGCCAATCGTATGATTAAGATGCGCTTGTTGCTGAATTCTGAGGTGTTTATCAAACAAAACAGTTATAATGAGTGTGCCACTCTTTGCCAAAAAATTCTGAATGGCGATTATGGTACTTACAGCATTACCGATGACTATCGCGATATTTATTCGATAAACAATGTAGAATGTCCGGAAGTTGTAATGGCATTGGCGATGGAAGTCGGTCAGGTCAATACCGGTTGGATGCGTAACATGCCTTTCATGCCTTACAATTGTTGGGATTACTTTGGAGGTACATACAGCCAGAGCGGATGGAATTGTGTATGCTTGGCACCTTCATGGGATAATTCTGGAAATGTACAGCCGTATGGTGGTACTGACAATCCTAAGAGCTTTCTTACTGACTACGGTGATAAGTTAGGAGCAGTTTATGAACGTTTCCACGATAAAGATATCCGTAAGCAGAACTATGTGTATAATGAAACAACAGGAAACTATCAAGGCATTTTTTTGAAAGGGGCTATTAAAGCCAACTATGGTAAGGGTGCGGCTTTGAAAGCAGATGCCGACCGTGACGGTCAGGATTTGGTTTATGTGGATCAGGTGGGTACATTCCTTAATTTAGGACGTAATCTGGAGACTGTCATGTCACCTCGCTGGGGTGAAACGAATTCAGGTGTCCGTTTGGTAAGATATCCGGTTTATCCGGAGAGTGCAGGCATTGATTTCCAAAACATCGATGAGGTGGAATTCCGTTTGAGTGAAGTGGTCTATACTCTTGCTGAATGTAAAATGCGTGCAGGTGATACGGAAGGTGCTAAAGAACTGGTATATAGAGTTAAAACACGCTATTTTACAGATAAATCGGCTCTCGAGCAGCCCGGTCCTGGTTTTACATCCTTTGATATGGATTGGATGTTGAGTGAATGGGGACTTGAATTCTTGGGAGAGGGGCGTCGTCGTCGTACAGACTTGCGTCGTTTCGATAAGTTTACGCAAGGGCAATGGTGGTTCTTTGGCCGTGCCACGGACGACGGTTTAAGCTATCCGGCTAAACGTGACCGCAAATACGAGTGGTATCCCTTGCCCCAGTCTGCCCTTATGGTAAATCCGGGACTGGTACAGAATCCTAATTATTAATCATCCTATAATAATAGTAACAATGAAAAAATATATATGTAATCCGCTATGGCTTTTGTTGCTTTTTGTAGCTTTCATCAGTAGTTGTGACAAGGAGGAAATTGTGTTTGACCATGAGTTGCCGCAATTTGAACTTCGTAGCGATGCTATCTTGCTGGAGGTGATTATGCCCCAAGGAACTGGTGCCGATGAAATAATTTATATTGCAGGCGATTTCAATGGAGGTCAGGATGCTGCTTCCGGAGACCTTAAGTGGCAGATGGAGAAAGCTGCAAACAATGATGTTAAATGGGGCATATACCTCTATCCGGAAGATTTTGTTAATGGAAAGACACTTGCCGATGGCTTTTATTTCGTTTCTAAGACACAAGGTATAGAGCGTACTTTGCAGAATGGGGATGCTTTACATCAAATTTCGGCTAAGGTAGGTACTCGCACTGATATAACGGTAACCCGCTGGAATGCTTATTTTGAGGAGCCGGAAGACCCAAGTGAAGTGACCCACGACGGTTATGCTGTGTTCGTGATGGACAATACAGGTTGGGATGCACTGACACTTTATGCGTGGGGAAATGATTTGCCGGAACTTTTTGGAGGTTGGCCCGGTATTTCACCTACTGGTAGCGTTGAGATAAAAGGAATTACCTATAAATACTTTGATACAGGTGAAGCAAATAAGGGATTGGTTTACAATTTGATATTTAACGATAATGGAGTAGGTTCACAATTTGATGGACCACAGAACTTTACTCTTGACCGTGACATATATTTGGAAATCACAGAAAGCGGTTGGACGGAAATAGATCCGGATGCAGTGGTTATCCATGATGGTTATGCCATATTTATTGAAGACCAGTCCGGATGGGCAGAAACAACCATATATGCGTGGGGAAATGATATACCGGAACTCTTTGGCAGTTGGCCAGGAATATTACCAACCGGTAGTGTTGAGATAAAAGGTGTCACGTATAATTATTACGATACAGGTGAAGCAAATAAGGGATTGACTTACAATCTGATAATGAATAATAACAATGGAGGCTCACAATTTGACCTCGCAGCAGTGACGCTTGATCGAGATTATTATTTCCGTATTACGGACATAGCTGGTGAGGAGATTGACCCTAACAATCCGGACGGAGACTCTGAACCGGAATCTGAAGCGGCTTTTGTTTCTAATCAGAATAATTTCTTGAAATGAGTTTTGTATAGTAATGAAGATGTTAAATGACCTATTGGTGGAATGAGATTGGGGATAGGATATCTCTTTTCAATCTTGCGGATATATGTCCCAAGGCTTGGTTTCTCTATCCCAAGTCTTGGGATAGAAAAACCAAGCCTTGGGAAGAAGTTATCTCTTAGCTCTTTTGTTTTTTAGTATTGGCTTCCGGGATTTTTAGTATTAAGTCTTAGTATCTTTTCTGCCAATGCCCATCACTGGAGAGTTTGGATGCTCCTTTTGCAGATATCAGTTCCGCCAATGAGTATAAGTATAGATAAAAAGTAGAAATATGAAAAAAGTAATAATTGCGACACTGCTCTTTACGATGCTACATTCTTGTATGGGGTGTAGTGATAGTCAGAGTGACATGGAACCGATTCCCGTCCCACAGGAAGAATACATGGCTTCGGATATGGTGATTTATGAGGCAAATCCCCGCATTTTTGCCGAAGAAAATGCGTTCTCTGCCATCAAAGCAGAGCTTGACCGTATTCAAAGCCTGGGAACTACCGTGCTTTGGCTGATGCCTGTAAATGAGCCGGGAGTACTGAAAAGTGTGAATTCACCTTATTGTATAAAGGATTATAAAAAGCTGAATACACGTTACGGAACAAAAAAAGACTTGAAAGAACTGGTAGATGCTGCCCATGCCAAAGGAATGAAAGTGATTCTTGACTGGGTTGCCAACCATACTTCGTGGGACAATGCTTGGGTGACTGAGCATCCGGATTGGTATACACAGGATGCAAATGGCAATGTGGTACAACCTCAAGAACAGCCTTGGGCGGATGTTGCTGACTTGAATTTTGACAACGAAACCATGCAGCAAGCCATGATTGATGCCATGAAGTATTGGGTAACAGAAATTGGTATTGATGGATACCGTTGTGATTATGCCGAGGGGGTACCAGATGCTTTCTGGAAGAAAGCAATCGCCGAGCTCCGTACACTTGACAATAATTTGCTGATGCTTGCCGAAGGCGGAAAAACGTCTTTAATGAACAATGGTTTCAATCTGCTCTACGGCTGGAACTTCCATAGTAAACTGAAAGACTATTATGCCGGTAAATGCTCACTTACTGACCTTTATGCTATGAATACTTCCGAATTGGAGGGAATGCCGAAGGGTACGTTACGGTTACGCTATTCTACTAATCATGACCAGGCAAGTGAGGCTTCACCGATAGAATGTTATGGCGGTGAGCGTGGTGCCATGTCTGCTTTTGTATTGACGACTATGCTCGAGGGGATACCTCTTATTTATAGTTCGCAGGAAGTAGCCTATCCGCGGTCACTTAACTTTTTCAATTACGGAGTTATAGACTTGAAGTCCAATGAAGTCTTTGCGCAAGAGATGGCAGAAATCATCAGAGCCTATAAAGCTACGAGCAGTGTACGTGGTGGTGAACTGGAAGTTTATACTACCGGAGATGTCGCTTCATTTTATCGGGCAGCAGGCAGTCATGGCATGTTGGTCATGGTGAATACTGCCAATGAGTCTGTACAAGTGAAAGTACCTATGGAGCATGCTGGCAAGACCATGACCGATGTGATTGCCGGTGTGGATGTGGAGTTGCCTACAGTAATGACGATGGAACCTTATCAATATTTTATATATCAACAATAACGGATGTATATGAAACATGTATTATTAACAGTTGTATTTCTGGGAATTGCTTGTGTGGCGATGGCACACGAATTGTTATCTCCCAATGGGAATCTGAAACTCAATGTTGTGCTTGATTCCGAGGGGGGGCCGGTCTATAGCTTATATTACAAAGGAGAGCCGGTTGTAGAACCTTCTGCCTTGGGAATACTTATGGAAGAAGCGGATTTGTCAAATGGCTTCCGGATTCTTGATGCAACAAATTCTACTTTTGATGAAACTTGGATGCCTGTATGGGGAGAGTATGAAAAAGTCCGTAACCATTACAATGAACTTACTGTCACTCTCTCACAACCGGCAAAGCACGACCGTATGATGATTGTACGTTTTCGATTGTTTGACGATGGACTCGGATTCCGTTATGAGTTGCCGGAGCAGAAAACCATGAATTATCTGACGGTAAAAGACGAACTGACGGAATTCAATCTGACCGGTAATCATACACTCTATTGCATTCCCGGTGATTATGATACGAATGAGTTTGCCTATACTACTGCGGCCATTTCCGAAGTGCGCGAAGCTATGGAACGTAATCTACGTAAAAAAGGATATGAAGCTAAAGCGACTTCATTCACAGTACAAACACCCCTTATGATAAAGACTACCGAAGGACTTTATATCAATATTCATGAAGCTGCCTTGGTAGATTATTCTGCCATGTTGCTGAATGTGGATGATAAAGAGTTTAACTTTTCTGCTCATCTTACTCCCGATAAATTAGGAAAGAAAGGATATCTGCAATTACCGTTGCATACCCCGTGGCGTACAATTATGGTTAGTGACGATGCACGTAGCATCCTTGCTTCTCAGTTGATTCTTAATCTGAATGAACCTTGTAAGCTGGAAGATACTTCTTGGATTAAGCCACAGAAATTTATCGGTGTCTGGTGGGAGATGTTTACTGGTGGAGGAGGTACATGGGCATATAGCGACTATTATAAGGCTAAACCCGGCATAACCGACTATTCAAAGTTAACTCCTAATGGACATCATCCGGCCAATACTGAACATGTGAAAGAGTACATAGACTTTGCGGCGGAGAATGGTATTGATGCGGTATTGGTTGAGGGCTGGAATGAAGGTTGGGAAGATTGGGCATCCTATCGTAAGGATCGTCAGTTCCTTTTTGACAAACCTTATCCGGACTTTGATGTTGCGGTACTACATGCCTATGCCAAATCAAAGGGAGTAAAGATTATCATGCATCATGAGACGGCTGCTAATGCTGCCGACTATGAGCGGCAGCTGGATGTAGCCTTTCAATTTATGGTAGATAATGGCTATAATTCTGTAAAGACCGGATATGTGGGCTCAATCATTCCCCGTAGTGAATATCATTCCTCACAATGGATGAACAATCATTATATACATGTGGTGAAGCGTGCTGCTGATTATAAGATTATGGTAGATAGTCACGAGGCTGTTCGTCCCACCGGCTTGTGCCGTACCTGGCCCAACTGGGTAGCGCAAGAATCTGCCCGTGGTGGTGAGTTTGAATCTATGGGGGGCAATGATCCGGATCATACTTGTATCTTGCCGTTTACTCGGTTGAAGGGTGGTCCGATGGATTACACTCCTGGTATTTTCCAGACAAAACTTTCGTATTATAATGGTTCGAAACCTAAAGGTCAGGCGGGTACTACATTGGTAAAACAATTGGCTCTATATGTAACGATGCCCTCTCCGTTACAGATGGCAGCAGACCTGCCGGATAATTATCGCCGTTTTCCCGATGCGTTTCAATTTATTAAGGATGTAGCGGTGGATTGGAGCAATTCTTGGTATCTGGAAGCCGAACCGGGTGATTATATCACAGTGGCTCGTCAAGCCAAAGGAAAACAAGAGTGGTATGTAGGTGCTATTACCGACGAACATCCTCGTACGGCAACTATTCCTTTCTCTTTCTTACCCGAAGGAAGGAAATATATTGTTACCGTTTATGCAGATGGTCGGGATGCAGACTGGAAAGATAATCCGCAGAGCTATGACATCCGTCGTGGCATAGTAACGTCAAAGAGTGTGCTGCGTCAACCTCTGGCAAGTAGTGGAGGGGTGGCTATCAGTGTTCGAGAAGCAACAAAAGAAGAGGTAAAAGGATTGAAGAAATTATGAAGCTTGTCCGTACATAGTAATTATTATGTTGCGGATTTAATACAAGCATTTAAGAATTAAAGTTAGCAATTGGAAAGGCATAGTCCGTGAGGATTGTGTCTTTTTTCGTAAATTATTCGTCATTTCTTATTTTCTTTATTATAATTTTTTCTATATTTATGCCGTTATGGCGAATTGTTGACAGAATAGGAAAAGAATAGACCATTTAGGTATGAATAGAGAATGCCGGGGATTTGACATTTTATCATTCTTTAATCAAAATATAACCGTAAAATTTAGCTGTTTTGAAAAGTTTTCTTATATTTGCGGTGTTATTCATTGACATTTTGTTTGAATAGCGTGAAGTCAACAAGGTAATAACCTTTAAAACGTAATATTATGAATATCGAACGTATCATGGCCTCTTTAGAGGCAAAGCACCCCGGCGAGTCTGAGTATCTTCAAGCCGTAAAGGAAGTTCTTCTTTCCATCGAAGATATCTATAACCAACATCCTGAGTTCGAGAAAGCGAAAATTATAGAACGTCTGGTTGAACCTGACCGTATCTTTACTTTCCGTGTAACGTGGGTGGATGATAAGGGTGAAGTCCAGACGAACCTCGGCTATCGTGTGCAGTTCAACAATGCCATTGGCCCGTACAAAGGCGGTATTCGTTTCCATGCTTCCGTAAATCTTTCTATCCTCAAATTCCTGGGATTTGAGCAGACTTTCAAGAATGCTTTGACTACATTGCCTATGGGCGGTGGTAAGGGTGGTTCCGACTTCTCTCCGCGCGGAAAGAGCGATGCTGAAATCATGCGTTTCTGTCAGGCCTTCATGCTGGAATTGTGGCGTCACCTCGGTCCGGATATGGATGTTCCTGCCGGTGATATCGGTGTAGGCGGTCGCGAAGTGGGCTATATGTTCGGTATGTATAAGAAGTTGACTCGCGAATTTACGGGCACATTTACCGGTAAAGGATTGGAATTTGGCGGTTCGCTGATTCGTCCCGAAGCAACAGGATTCGGCGGCTTGTATTTCGTAAACCAAATGTTACAGACAAAAGGCATTGACATCAAGGGCAAGACCGTGGCTATCTCCGGTTTTGGAAATGTAGCTTGGGGTGCTGCTACCAAGGCTACCGAATTGGGTGCCAAGGTGGTTACCATCTCCGGTCCCGACGGTTACATCTACGACCCGAACGGTATCAGTGGCGAAAAGATAGATTATATGCTGGAACTCCGGTCATCGGGCAACGATATCGTAGCACCGTATGCCGACGAATTCCCCGGCTCTACTTTCGTGGCAGGCAAACGCCCGTGGGAAGTGAAAGCGGACATCGCTCTGCCTTGCGCTACCCAGAACGAGCTGAACGGCGAAGATGCACAACACCTCATTGACAACAAGGTGACATGTGTAGGCGAAATCTCCAATATGGGATGTACGCCCGAAGCTATCGACCTTTTCATTGACAACAAGATTATGTATGCACCGGGTAAGGCTGTCAATGCAGGTGGTGTGGCTACCAGCGGACTGGAAATGTCGCAGAACGCCATGCACCTCAGCTGGAGTGCAGCCGAAGTGGATGAAAAACTCCACGCCATCATGCACGGAATTCATGCTCAATGCGTAAAATATGGGACAGAACCTGATGGCTACATCAACTACGTGAAGGGAGCGAATATCGCCGGTTTCATGAAGGTGGCTCATGCCATGATGGGTCAGGGAATTATCTAAGAGAGAAACTTTGTTTAGTTGTATTTGTATTTGTGGTTTGTGCTGCTCTACGCCTGTGAAGGTATCGGGCAGTACTTTTTTTATTCTCAATTAAAAAAGTTGTATCTTTGTATCCGAGAAACCATAAATGACAAAGAGATGTTACTACCTGAATTGAAACTGAGACGTGATAAAATACGCTCTCTCATGGCTCAACAAGAGATTGATGCCGCTCTTATCGCTTGTAATGTAAACTTAATCTATACGTATGGACGTGTCGTCAGCGGTTACTTGTATCTGCCGTTGAATGCTCCCGCCCGTTTATTCATCAAACGTCCCAACAATATTGAAGGGGAACATATCCATCCTATCCGTAAACCGGAACAACTGCCTGACTTACTAAAGGAATGTGGTTTGCCCATACCTGCCAGGTTGATGCTGGAGGGGGATGAGTTGTCTTTTACGGAATATAACCGTTTGGCAGCGTGTTTCCCTGAAACGGAGGTGCTTCCTTGTGGTACGGCCCTTATCCGGAAGGCCCGAAGTGTCAAGACTGAAATAGAGATTGAGATGTTCCGTCGTTCCGGCATTGCACATGCCAAGGCCTACGAACAAATACCCTCGGTTTATAGACCGGGAATGACAGACTGCCAGTTATCCATCGAAATAGAGCGCCTGATGCGCCTGGAAGGTTGTCTGGGCATTTTCCGTACCTTCGGACAAAGTATGGAGATTTTTATGGGAAGTCTGCTGGCAGGAGACAATGCCACTGCGCCTGCCCCCTATGATTTTGCTCTGGGAGGCGAAGGACTTGACCCGTCACTGCCTATCAGTGTGAACGGTGCACTGTTGCAACCCGGCCAGAGCTTTATGGTTGATATGGGGGGTAACTTCTATGGCTATATGGGCGACATGAGCCGTGTATTCTCTATCGGAAAGTTGCCGGAAAAGGCATCTGTTGCCCATCAGGTTTGCCTGGACATACAAGAGGCTGTTGTAGAAAAAGCGAAACCGGGTGCTGTTTGTGAGGACCTTTACAATCTCGCTATCGATATTGTCACCAAAGCGGGCTTTGCCGACAACTTTATGGGAGCCACTCAAAAAGCCAAGTTTATCGGTCATGGCATCGGACTGGAAATCAATGAAATGCCGGTGCTGGCTCCACGCATGAAGCAGGAGCTGGAACCGGGCATGGTCTTTGCTTTGGAACCGAAGATTGTTTTGCCAGGCATTGGTCCCGTCGGTATCGAAAACTCTTGGGTTGTAACAGCGGAAGGAGTGGAGAAACTGACGTTGTGTAAGGAAGAGATTGTGGAACTTTGAAAATTGATAATGGATAATGGAAAATTGCCATGCGGTTTCAATAAATACGCTGCACTGTTTATTTTTCCATTATCCATTTTCAATTATTTTACCCTTCTGTTAAGCTGATTATTCGCTTTCGAAGGTTTGGATTTACCAATCCGTTTTCCGGTTGGCTTGGCCTTGTTGCTCCGTTTGGGCTTTATGCCGGAATGGTTACTCGCCTTCATAATATTCACATAAGTAGTAGCGGGCTATAAAGTCCCAATATTGATGCAGTGTTTCTTTTCCTTTCAGGAAGGGAAGTTCCACATCGGGTAGAATTCCTTTGGCCATTCCGTATTTCAGCAGGTCGAACGGACACTCTCCGGGTTGGCAGAACATCTTGTAACCCTCTGCAGCAGCGCGTTTGGCATCGTACATCGGGTTATGTTCTTCACAGAAATAGGCGGCCACGTTGTGGGCTACGAGCATACCTTTGGCGTTGGCATAAATCACGAACTCTTTTTGGTATTCCAGGTCGGGCAATAGTGCGGACCGTTTGTTTTCCCATCCCAAGACATCGACAAAGAAAGTGCAAAGCTCCTTGTAATCGGTGAAGTATAGCAGCGGTTTCCCCTGGCTGTATTCCAGACAGCGGGCGGCATCTTTACTCAGTTTGGTTTCCGGAGTGACTTCCGGCAGCGGAGTAATGGGCATATCCAGTAAATCAAGTCCCATTACCCAAAGGAAGGAAGATTCTCCCTCGCTGATGGGAGCTTCTTCGAAACGTGCATCCATCAGTTCATAGGCGCTTTGGCTTAATGCAAGCAGGTCTTTGTCATAAGGACTGAACAAGGTGTATTCCTTGTCAAAAATACTAAATTGTGATTTCAATGTCCACAGTACGAATGCAATGTCTTCCTGATTTATTTCATCGGGCGTATAATCGTCACCCAGTGGATAGAACGGCAGGTAAGTTCCGTATACTCCTTGAAAGGCTTCGGAGAAAAGTTTCCAGCCTCCGCTTTGGGCAATGGCATCTTGAAAGTACATGCCGAGGGAGATGGCTGCGTCAATTTGGGTACGCAGGTCTTCCTTGTTGAACAAGGGAGAGGTCTTGACGAGGGGCAGGATGCTTGTGGCAAAGTCGAGGTACCATTTGTCCGTTGGCAGTACGTGGGTGCGTTCATTGGCCCCCAACCAATATTGCATGTTGATTGTTGTCATGATTTGTTTGTTTTAGATAAATATTATAGTCTTTTTAATGCCAATTTGATGACTTGTTCCACCGGTGCGCTTGGTTCTTCCTTCAAAATGGCAAGCACTACTTTTTGTGAGGGGGCTTGTGCAAAGCCCAGCATGGTAAGGGCGGCTACGGCTTCTTCTTGTACTTGTGCGTTGGCTGCCGATACCAGTGTACCTATGGTCCCTGCGTTGCCGGCTACAACGCTGCCGGTCTTGATTTTGTCTTTTAAATCCACAATTATCCGTTGGGCTGTTTTCAGCCCGATACCCTTGACTGTTTTCAGTAGAGTGGCGTTTTCCGTGCTGATGACATTTATCAGTTCGGATGGCGAGAGTGCCGAGAGAATCATGCGAGCTGTATTTCCGCCGATGCCTGAAACGGAGATGAGCAACAGGAATAGTTCGCGTTCCTGCTTGTCAGCGAACCCGTAGAGGACATAGGCGTCTTCACGGATAGCTTCGTATATATATAGTTTGCATTCTTTCTTGCCCTGGATGGCGGCATACGTATTCAATGAAATATTGACGCCGTATCCCAGTCCGTTGCAGTCTATTATTGCGGTTGCCGGACTTAGTTCGGCAATTCCGCCTCTGATGTATTCTATCATAATTCTTTTGCTTGTTGGCCCCAAATGTGCCTTGCGTACATATCATCTGCGAATGTATGAATTATTATTGGACTTTCACTCACTAAAAAAAGAAAAACTGTGTGAAACAGCAGGGAGTTCTGCCGATATAATAAATTAAAATGCTTACTTTTGCGCCGATAAAGTAGAAAACTGATAAATAAATTCATAAAAAGAATGAAAAAAGTAAGAGTAGCCATTGTTGGCTATGGCAATATCGGGCACTATGTGTTCGAAGCCCTGCAAGCAGCTCCCGATTTCGAAATTGCCGGTGTAGTGCGCCGTGCCGGAGCTGAAAACTGTCCTGCGGAACTGGGTGCATATCCCGTTGTGAAGAATATCAAGGAACTGAAAGACGTGGATGTTGCTATCCTTTGTACGCCTACCCGCAAAGTGGAAGAGTATGCAAAGGAGATCCTTGCTTTAGGCATTCATACTGTGGACAGTTTCGATATCCATACGGGTATCACTGCCTTGCGCCGCACACTGGATGCAGAGGCTAAAAAGCATAATACGGTATCCATCATTTCTGCCGGCTGGGACCCGGGTAGTGACTCCATTGTCCGCACCATGCTGGAAGCCATTGCTCCGAAGGGCATTACCTATACTAATTTTGGTCCGGGCATGAGCATGGGACATACGGTGGCTGTAAAGGCCATCGAAGGTGTGAAAGCCGCCCTTTCCATGACTATTCCCACGGGAACCGGTATTCACCGTCGTATGGTGTACATCGAGTTGAAGGATGGCTACGAATTTGACAAGGTGACTGCAGCCATCAAAGCCGACCCGTACTTTGTGAATGACGAAACACATGTAAAATTGGTTCCGAGTGTGGATGCACTGCTCGATATGGGTCATGGGGTAAACCTGACCCGTAAAGGTGTGTCTGGCAAGACGCAGAACCAGCTATTTGAGTTCAACATGCGTATCAACAATCCTGCCCTCACGGCACAAGTGCTGGTATGTGTGGCGCGTGCCGCTATGCGTCAGCAGCCTGGTTGCTATACAATGGTTGAAGTTCCGGTAATAGACCTGCTTCCGGGCGACCGCGAAGAGTGGATCGGCCATTTGGTATAAGACACAGAAAAAACAGATGATGTGTTTGGTTCAAACGCATCGTCTGCTTGCCCCGAATACATCATCTGTTTGATGCAAACGCATCATCCGTTCTACCGCGAATGGATGATGCGTTTTTTATGTCTTGTTCTTTAAAAGAAATACCTCAGTATATCATTGAAGTTTGCCCAAATCAGCAAACCGAACAAGAGGAACATGCCCACCATCTGCGCACGTTCCATAAACTTGTCGCTGGGCTTGCGGCGTGCAATGATTTCGTAAATGAGGAATAACACGTGTCCGCCGTCCAGTGCGGGGATGGGCAGAATATTCATAAAGGCAAGGATGATGGAGAGGAATGCCGTCATGTACCAGAACTGGTGCCAGTCCCACGTGGCGGGGAAAATACTGCCGATGGTTCCGAAACCTCCGAGTTGCTTGGCTCCTTCCTTGGAGAAAAGATATTTCATCTGGCCTACGTAGCCTTTCAGAGTCTTTACCCCCAAAGATACGCCGGCCGGGAAAGAGGAAAGGA
>ENA-ORTG01002164-ORTG01002164.1-human-gut-metagenome-genome-assembly--contig:-NODE-2164-length-16315-cov-2.739114_pt1 | contig 16315 bp, 14 predicted proteins | sample MGYA00241906_ERZ509176 | MGnify/ENA primary metagenome ERZ509176 (study PRJEB26280, sample SAMEA2338811) | human gut metagenome | biome: human gut; feature: human-associated habitat; material: faeces...
GGGAACATCGTAGAGAGCTTTGGCGGCGGCCATGGCATAATTGCCGCCGCTGCCGATGCCGATGATGCCGTCGTCGGGTTCCATGACTTCGCCGGTGCCGGAAATCACCAGAGAAATGTCTTTGTCGGCGACAATCATGTAAGCCTGCAATTGACGCAGATATTTGTCCATGCGCCAGTCTTTGGCCAATTCGACCGCGGCTCGTTTCAGCTGATTGGCATGTTTTTCGAGTTTGCCTTCCAGGCGTTCGATCAGGGTCATGCCGTCGGCGGCCGCGCCGGCGAATCCGGCAATGATTTTGCCGTTGCCGATCCGCCGGACTTTGACCGATTTGGATTTAAAAACAATTGCCTCGCCGAGAGTGGCCTGACCGTCGCCGGCCATGACGACTTCGTCGCCTTTGCGTATGCATAAGATGGTAGTCATCGACTTTCTTTCACAAGTTTATTCTCTTTTTTGAATATGTAGTTAAGTTTTAGTTGTTTTGCAAGTGCCGCGAAGAAAACCCCGGATAGTTTGTCTGTCCGGGGTTGTTTTTTATTTGCGTTCTTTGAGATCCAATACCTGAGGTTCTCGAACCCTGATGGTTTCAATCGCCCGGGTTATCGGTTTGTCAATCACAGTCATCTTGGTAACGTCCTGATTGCCGAACGGGCGCCCGCAGATACTTAAACCCAGGCTCTTTAAGGCGGTTTCAATCGGAATAAAGAGGTCGGGGTCTTCTTCGGCGGTTTTGCCGGCATGAGCCAGCCCGACGATGTTGCCGTTGTTGTCAATCAGCGCGCCGCCCAGCGTATAGCCCTGAACGTAGGTGTCGACGATAATTTCGGCGCCGCGTTCTTCGGTATAACGATAGCCGGTGACTTTTCCTTCGTTGTCAAGATAGCCTTCGCCTTCTTTTTCTAAATCAAGCAGGCCGAGAGTCATGAATATTTCTTTGCCGACTTCGGGCAGATCCAGCCGCAGCGGCAGCGGATTAAACTGCGCTTTGTCTTCCAACAGCAATAACGCAACGTTTTTGTTGGGGTTAACGCGGAAAGCGCCGGCCTTAAACTTGAGACCGTTAATCGTCGTAATATTGAAATTGTTGTTATCTTTAAGCAGCAAATCGGCAGAGGTCAGGATCAGCTGGTCGGAAACCAGCAGCCCGGCGCCTTTTCTGCCGGCCGGATTCTCTACCGAAACCACGGCAGCGCGGACTTTATAAAGATTTTCGGCGCGCATGTCGGCATAAGGCGGCTGATTTTGAATGCAGAATTTGTTGTTGGCGTCGCTGAAAGCTTCTTCGGCGGCTTTGCGGTTGAGTTCGGCTTTGCGGCTGCCGTCATTTAAGGGCAGGTCAATCCAGTAATCGTCAACCAGTTTCAGGCTGCTGTCGGTAACGCGGACGGTCGTGCAGCCGTCTTCTAGTTTGACTGATTTGCAGCCTTTGTCCAAAACTTTACCGGAAGATTTGACGCCGCCGTATTCTTCAATAAGTCCGGCGGTTCCGCTGCCGGTTGTCCCGTAAGCTTCATCAATCAGCGTATAGGGCTGTACTCCCGGAATGTAGGAAGTTTCGCTCAGCACATAAGGGAATTGGGTCAGAGCGTAAGGAACATCGGAGGCGCAGCTCTGCATCATGCTGATGCCGGTCAGCTCGGGGGCGTATTGTTTGCGGAAAGTGTCCTGCTCCGGTTGATAGCGGCTGAGCAGAATCTGCTGCTGTCTGGCCAGTTCTTCGGGGCGGATACGTTTGGCAAGTTCGTTGTTGAAGCATTTTCCCTGCGGCAGTTTCTGCAGGGCGTCTTCAAAGGCTCTTTCAACCAGTTTTATTTCGCCGTTATATTCGCCGTCTTTGATCTCGCCGTAGCCGGTAGTGGTGACTTTGCAGAAAACATGATCTTTGGTCAGATCCATCAAGCGCCAGGTAACGGTCATTTCCGAGGTGCCGGTACGCAGGTTTTGTTTGCTGACATTGTTCCAGTCATATTCGTCGCAGACGTTCATGAAGTAATCGTTGATTTCGGCGGTAAGGATATATTCGGGCTGAACTTTGTCGGAGTATACGTAATAAGGATTGTTCTTGTCGACAACAACCGGATAATATTCGTTCATATTTTCAAAGAAGATATCAAAGAATTTCATGTCGCGCTGCATGGCCCGGCCGCGGTTGAGATAAACTTCGCGGTCAAAGCGGCGGCAGCCGAAAATGCGGAAACGGTAGTTGCCGAGCTTGGTGTTGAACTGGTCATAGCGGGTTTCGCGGGGAATACGGAAGTCGACCAGCTCCAGCTGTAGCGGAGCAAACTGGCTGCGGCTGTGATGCAGATAGGCGTAAGCCTCGCGCTGGGCGCGGTCAGGCTGGACATTGCGGATAAAGCTGATTTCCTCAGGCTTTTTTTCAGCGGCGCGTTCGCACATGCAGGACAAAATTCCCAATGTGGATTCGGTATTGTCGCACATGCAGGGGAAAAGTTCGACGCTTTTGGTCTTGCAGCTCAAAAGAAACAGCGGCAGCAGCAAAACGGCCAGAGATTTCAGTTTTCTCATAATCTTAAAGTCTCCTAATTACGTTTGTTCAGCCGCGGCCTGCGATAAGACAAAGCTTCGGCTATATGCAGTTTAAGGACTTTCTCGGAACTTTGCAAGTCCGCAATTGTTCTTGCTAACCGCAAAATACGATGATAGGCGCGGGCGGAAAGCCGGTTTTGGGCGCTGTAATTTATCAGAAGCTGCGACGCGTCATCATCAAGAGCCGCGGCCTGTTCGAGAAGTTCTCCCTTAAGCTGGGAATTTGTAGACAGCTGCGGAGCGCCGAGCGCTTTGAAACGGGCAGCCTGAACGGCACGAGCTTTCAAAACTCTGTCGCGGATGGCCGCCGAAGGTTCGCCGCTTTTGATATCGGCGAGATCCCAAGGGCTGACGGCCGGGACTTCAATCTGCATATCAATACGGTCCAGCAGCGGGCCGGAAATTTTGGCCTGATATTCTTCGGCACAGCGCGGGGCGCGCGAACATTCAAGTTCCGGAGTGCCGAGGTGGCCGCAGCGGCAGGGATTCATTGCGGCAATAAGCTGGAATTTTGCCGGATAAACCGTATGGGCATTGACGCGGGAAATGGAAACCGAACCGTTTTCGAGCGGTTGGCGCAAGGCCTCCAGCGTCGATTTGGCAAATTCAGGCAGTTCATCAAGGAATAAAACGCCGTTATGCGCCAGCGAAATTTCGCCGGGAACGCCTTTGCGCCCGCCGCCGATTAAAGCCGGGGTTGAGGCGTTATGGTGCGGGTCGCGGAAAGGGCGGTCGAAACAAATGCGGCCGTCTTTAAGTTCGCCGGCAACTGAATGAATCATGCTGGTTTCAAGAGCTTCTTCGGTGGTCAGCGGCGGCAGAATCGACGGCAGCCGCGCCGCCAGCATGGATTTCCCCGAACCGGGCGGCCCAATCATCAGCAGGTTGTGACCGCCGGCGGCTGCGATTTCCAAAGCCCGTTTAGCGGATTCCTGGCCTTTGACATCTTTCATGTCAAGCCGGGACGAGGTTGTTTTTCCCGCTGCCGGCTGCGGTGCGGGAAGCGTTTGCAGTCCCTTGAAATGATTGATTAACGAGAGGAGAGAATCGGCGGCGACGATATCTTTAAGCCCCGACCATAAAGCTTCGCTGCCCTGGGCGGCCGGACAGACAAGGCCGAGGCCGCGGCGGTTGGCTTTGATGGCAACGGGAAGGACGCCGTTGACGCTGATGAGTCCGAGCTCGCCGATAACCAGATAGTCAAGCAGCGTTTCGGAAGGGACAATATTCATGGCTGAGAGCAGGCCGAGGGCAATCGGCAGGTCGAAATGCGAACCTTCTTTAAATAGATCGGCCGGAGCGAGATTGACGGTAATCCTTTTGGCGGGAAGGCTTAAGCCCAGCGACTGCAGCGCGGCGCGGACTCTTTCTCGGCTTTCGGCAATGGCTTTGTCAGGCAGGCCTACAATCGTAAAAGCCGGCAGTCCGGCGGAAATTTGTACCTGAAGGTCGACGTCAAGAACTTCCAGCCCGTTAAAAGTGATGGTGTTAACCCGTGCCAGCATGGCTACCACCGCGGAGTGCGTTCGTTATCGCGCCAACGGCGGGTCGGATAGGTGTCGAGGGTCAAAAAGTCAAAATTGGCGGTTTTGTAAGGGATGTCGCGGAAACGCGTGTAACCGCGGGCTTCAAAATATTCGGCGCAGCTGTCGGCCGATTTGAAAAAATTGGAATGGCAGTAAACGGTCACGCGGTTGTCAAGGTTCTGCAGGCCGATGGTTTCGGCTTCATTGGCATAGATCGTGCGGCTTTTGAAGACAACCTGATTTTCTTCCGTTTTGTAAAAACAAGAACAGGAACTCAGAAAAGCGGCAGCCGCCAAAAGATATAAGAGTTTGTTTGCCTGCATTATCCAATCCGTAAAATATATAATCTGTCTTTAATTTAAGCGTAAAGAGTTAATATTGTCTAAATTTTTCAAATTATTTCGGGGTCGAGGCTGAGAAAATGCTTGCAAATTAAATGATTTGAGGTATATTGCGCAACGTCCCTTGCCGGAACCGCGGTTCCGGCTATACAAGAACCCGGGTTCGGAGGAACCCATTTGTTGAGAATCCATAAGGAGATATTTATATGGCTTTTTATGAAAGCGTGCTGATTGCACGTCAGGATCTCGGCGCTTCGCAGGTCAGCGGCATTGTTTCGGATTTGTCCGAAGCTTTGGCCAAAAACGGCGGCGAAGTCGTGAGAGTTGATAATTGGGGTTTGAAAAACCTCGCTTACCGCATTAAGAAAAACCGCAAAGGTCATTATGTTGTTCTGAATATTTCGGCTCCCGAAAAATCGATTGCCGAATTTGAAAGATTAATGCGCGTTAATGAAGACATTATCCGTTATATGACGGTTAAGGTTGATGAACTGAGTGCAGAACCTGCCTCCAGTGAAACTTCTGAAACCGCTGTTGAAGAATAAGGAGAAGGAAAATGGCTAAACAAGTATTCTTCAGAAGAAAAAAAGCATGTCCTTTTTCCGGCGAAGACGGACTGAAAATTGATTATAAGGATGTTAAGCTGCTTTCGAGATATATCTCCGAAAAAGGCAAAATCATCCCCAGCCGCATTACGGCTGTTTCGGCTAAAAAACAGAGAGAACTGGCCCGCGCCATCAAACGCGCCCGCTATATCGGCCTGCTTCCGTATGTTGCAGCTTAGGTAAGGAGAAAATAAGATGGAAATTATTCTTCTCGAACATGTTGAGAAATTGGGTAAAATGGGTGATAAAGTAACCGTTAAAACCGGTTATGCCCGCAACTACCTGCTGCCCCAGAAAAAAGCTCTGCGCGCTACCGAAGCTAACCTGGCCGTTTATGAAAAACAGAAAGCCGCTCTTGAAGCTCATAATAAGGGTCTTCTGGATGCCGCTTCTGCCAAAGCCGAAGCTCTTAAAGGCTTTAATGCCGTTCTGATCCGTCAGGCTGCCGAAACCGGTCAGCTCTATGGTTCGGTTACCATTCGCGACATTGCCGCCGCGATTAAAGAAGCCGGCTTTGATGTTGAACGCCGCTGCGTATATCTCGAAAAACCGATTAAGGATTTGGGCGTATACGAAGTTAAGCTGAATCTGCATCCCGAAGTATCGCAGACGATTTTGGTTAACGTTGCCAGAACCGATGATGATGCTAAGAAACAGGCTAAAGCTTTTTCAGCAGAATAGGACGGAAACCCGCAAGGGTGTCTGAATAAAAATCCCCGGAAATATCCGGGGATTTTTTTGTGGCTAGAATAACCGCAAAATTGACTGCGAAGCCTGAGAAGCAAGGGACAGCGAATTAACCGCCAGCTGCTGAGATGTTTGTAAGGCCAGCATATTCGCGGATTCCTGATTCATGTCGGCAAGGGTTAGTTTATCCGCGCCTTCTTCCAAGACATTTATCAGGTTTTCGGTGAAATCCTGCCTGGTCGTAACGATTGAGTAATAATTGCCGAATTTCGAAGCAAAGCTTCTTAAAGAATTAACGGCGGTTTCCAGTTCGGAAACGGAATTTTCAACATCGGCGGAACTTGCCCATTCAGAAATTGTCAGTCCCAGGTTTTGACTGTCGGCTTTAACGCCGGTAATGTCAATTTTGGAGCTGCGGTCTTCATTGAAATTTATTTTCAGGTTCTGACCGCTCAGCAGGTTAACGCCTTTGTAGACGCTGTCTTGTATCAGGGAGTCATATTGGCTGATAATTTGAGAGAATTGTTCAAATCCGCTCGGTTTTATGTCGGTGTTTTGTGAAATCTTGAAGTCGGCGTTAAAGCTCTCGGTAACTTCGGCGGTAATATCTTCAACGGTGAAGTTTTCAAAATCTCCCCGGCGGTCAAATTCGGGAGCGGGAAGCGTGTTGCCGGTGGCAACAGATATCGAACCGGGGGTATTTTGAGTATATAAACCGCCGTTGATATTTAAGATTGCTCCGGCGACACTGTTGATATTGGTGTTGGTGCCGTAAAAATTCAGCGTGGTTCCGGTTGTGTTGATATTGAGACGGACATTGGCCGAAAGAAGGTTGATAGTGGCAATGCCGTCGGTTCCCGAGTAAATTCCGGTGGCCGCGTTTCCGGCAGTGGTGATGTTAATCAGGGCATTGTTCTCGGCGTTGATTGTACCCTTGACGAAGGCGGCTGCGTTATCGTGCGATGTATCAATATTTACGCGGCCGTTGTTTTTAATGTTAAGGGTAGCTCTTTCTATGCCGTTAGCCAGGCCGGTGTTACGGATATTAAGACGGGCATTGTCAAGTAGTGTTAATGTTGTTGTGTAGATGTTAGCTCCCGTACCGGTCGTTAATACATTAGCTTGAGCCTGCCCCGAGAGATTCAGATAGCCGCCCGATATTCCGCGGATTCCGGTGGCGCCGTGGTGGTTTATGTTTAGTTTTGCAGAATCGGTCAGATTAACGCCGCTGGTTGTGTCGTTGTTAATTCCGTAAGAGCTTCCCGCGGAAGAATAGATATTCAGCAGGCTGTTTCCGGTGGCGGAGAGAGAAGAATTGTCAAGGTTGTATATGCCGTAGTAGCCTGATGTATCAAGAGAAATGTTTACTTTGCTGTTGTTGATGACGGTTTGGGCGGAGCGATAGGCGGTGATAATGCCGCTGGCGGAACTGTTGATATTGAGGCGGGCGTTATCAATGGTTAATTGGGAACCGACATAGGAAGAAATAGCCCGCGAGCCGGTACCGCTGCCGGTGATATTAATGTCGCCGGTGACGGTTCCCCGGCTATTGTGTAAATAAATACCGGCCATAAACAATTTTGAGGTAACGGCATCGGTGTTGAAATTAATGTTTACATCTTTAATTGTGATGTTTTGTTTGTTTTCTCCCATAATAACCCCGCCGTTAAAATTCTGATTCGGGGTGAAATCAGTTGTATATTTAATATCCAATCCGGCAATCAGAGAATTATCCGCCATGGTGATGCCGGCAGATTCTTTAGTTGTGAAATTAAATGTCAATGAAGTTTTGGGGAAAGAGGAATTTAGATAACTTGCTCCGACCAGCGATTGTCCCTCTTTCAAAACAATATTTTGATTGTCTGTCATAACAATGTCATTATCCAATACAATCAATCCTCGCTGACCGGAATCAACAGCCGCCAGCAGCTCGGCTTCATTTGATACCCGGGCAATAACCGGCTGTGCGGTTTCGAGCGCCTGATTGGCGACGGCCTTAGCCTGCTCGAGGAATTTGGTGCCGGAGTCAATCGCTTCGCTGGCCGCTTTAATGGTCTGTATCCCTTGTGACATAGCGTCTAACAAAGCGGTTAAATCAGCGGCGCGGTTATTCAAGGAAGAAGCGGTGTAATAAGAAGAAGGATTATCGATTGCCGAAGAAACTTTAAGGCCGGTCGCCAAGCGGTTTTGCACAATATCCTGTTGGCCTGCAATATTCTGCAAGCTCAACAAGTTGCTGCGCATCGACGCTGTTAACGAAATCCCCGACATTCTCTCGGCCTTTTGTTATTCTGTTTTCCCTATACTGTCATGCTTGGACTCAACTTCCTTTTTTGTCATTCTCCGGCTTGACCGGAGAATCCAGGTCGATAAATTAGCCTTATTATTTAACCTGGATGTTCGGATCAAGTCCGAACATGACGATAAAAAGAAGTCAAACTATGACAATAGAGATATCTTATCATAATTTCTCATTTTAATCAATATCTGTTAACAAAGATTTGGCACAGCCTCTTTTTCTGTCTAAACGGATTTAAAGGGCCGTGGTTTTGTCGGAAAATTTTTACGTTAATAACTCGGGGGAAAGGTTGCGGGTTGAGGAATTTTGTTTCATCATGGCAATAATGTTTTTCAGAAAGAGGGGGTATGATGGCAAATAAATATTTCGGTACTGACGGCGTACGCGGCAGGGCTAATGTTTTTCCGATGACGATTGATTTTGCAATGAAACTGGCACAGGTAATTGCCCCGAGATTGGCATCCGCCGAACCGCGGATTGCAATTGCCCGGGATACGCGAATCTCCGGTTCAATGCTGGAAGCGGCGATGACTGCCGGTTTTAATGCCATGGGAGTAGAAGTTTTACAGCTCGGCGTTATTCCGACGCCGGCTTTGGCACGTTTGGCGCCGGTATTAAATGTTGATATGGCGGTTATGATTTCGGCCTCGCATAATCCTTATTTTGAAAACGGCATAAAATTAATGAACGGTCAGGGACATAAGCTGAGTGATGCGGAAGTCGGCGCTTTGGAACAGGCAATGGCGGAAGAAACGGTTTATGACCGCGATAAGATAGCCGGAACGGCTAACCGTGAAGAAGCGATTAACCGCTATTTGCAGGATTTAGATGCGCTTATGCCGTCGCCGGCGGCGCTTAAAGGGCTTAAACTTGTCTTGGACTGCGCTAACGGCGCTTTCAGTGCCATAGCCCCGGCGGTGTTTAAAAAATACGGCGCGGAAGTTATCGTGCTGGCTGACCGGCCCGACGGTTATAATATCAACAAAGACTGCGGGTCAACGCATCCGGAAAAAATGATGCAGACGGTTGCTGCCGAAAAGGCGGCTCTCGGAATTGCCGTTGACGGTGACGGCGACCGGATTATTGTTTGTGATGAACAGGGGCATAAACTTGACGGAGATCAGATTATTGGCTTTTTGGCGCAGTATCTGCAGAGCGAAGGGAAAATAAAAGGAAATGCCGTGGTTTCGACCATTTATTCTAACCGCGGATTGGAAAAATATCTGCGTTCTTTGGGGCTGGATTATTATCGAACCAAAGTCGGCGAACGTTATGTTGTGGAGAAAATGAAAGAGGTCGGCTGCAATCTCGGCGGAGAAGAAAGCGGCCATATGGTCGCGGCCGATTATGCGGCAACCGGTGACGGCGTGGTGGTCGGCTTGCTGGTTTGTCTGGGATTATTGAAAAGCGGGCGAAAAATGAGCGAAATTTTTCCGATCTTTCAGCCTTTGCCGGCAGTTTTGTCGCGGCTGCGTTTTGAGCATGCCGATAAAGTGCAGACGGCCATGCAGGACGCGGCGTTTCTGGCAATGATTGATGAGGCCAAAGCAACACTCGGCGATCGGGGGTTTATTGTTTTGCGCAAGTCGGGAACCGAACCGATGGTTCAGGTTCTGGTGCAGGGAGACGATGAGGCAGAAGTGCGGTTTCTGAGTGAAAGACTCAGCGCAAAAGCAAAAAGTTTTGATATATAATCAAAGAGTTATGCAAAATTAAACTTTTGTTTACTTTTATATCCTAAGCTCTAAGGCATATATATTCTGTATAGTCTTCAGGCCGAAGGGAGAAGATAATGGAAAGAATTAATAAAGAAGAGCTGGATTGGTATAAAGAAAAAAGCGTTAAAATCCGCAACCGCGGGACACTGGCTTTGATTGCTTCTTCAATTGTCAAAAACGGTACGTTGGTTCCTCAGCCTAAAGCCCGCTGTGTATGGCCGAGCTCTTTCACTAACGGGGAAAGCCGTTTTATCAGCCGCCGGGTTAAAGCTCAAGAGATTATTAATGTTTAAGGGATTGGCCGCGCTTTTTACTTCGGGAGCAATTCTCAACCCGATGATCTGGGGCGGGATTATTCTGGGGCTGGTTCTGATTTTTAATGCCGATGCCGAAACAATTACCGGTTTTTATGAGAATTATAATTTTTATCTGCTGGTTTTGCTGATTGCCGGGCTGTATAATTTTCTGTTTAAAAAAGTTTATACCGAAAAAGGCGACCTTAACTGGGCGGCTTTGACGGTTAATGTTATTTTTTCAGCGGTTAAGTTTGTGTTTTCAAGTCTGTTGACGATTTCGTTTGTAACGTTTTTGAGTTTTTAGATTGAGACATCGACGTTGCAACCGACGCTGTCCGATACCGGAACGGTCGGGGAAGCGTTGTCGCCCAGCAGAATATCAATCGCCTGTTTCTGCATGTCAATATTGGTTTTGATCAGCGACATCTGCATTTGCTGAACAGCCAGAGCATAAGAACCTAAACCACCGATTTCTGCGGACATGATGTGTCTCCTTTACGAATATTTTTCAGTATAGCATAAATTTCTTAATGAAGCATTAAATATTTTTTGACAAAAAATACGTCAAAAAAAGATTGACAATTTTTCGGTAAATTTGTAGGCTGAAAAGGAATAAAGTACAATTAAAAAATTATTAGCTATGAAATTAACAAAAAGCGATCTCCATGAAAGGATTAAGAATCTTTTCGGAGACAGAGACATTGAAAGTGTTATTTCGGATTTCGTAATGAACCGCTATGGTTCGGAAAATCTGAAACAATATAATGAAATGAAAAAGCGGGCGCTGATTCTTGATCCGGATAAAAATCTGGAGCGTAATATTGCGCCGCGCCGGATTGAAGAAAGGATCTTTAAGAAGGCCTTTTTTTCGTACTATAATGCTTTGGCCGAGGTGTTGCAGCGGCGGGAAGAAAAACGCGATAATCCCGACAGTCCCAAGGTCAAGATGCTCTATTATGAGGCGAGAAAAAACTTCTGGTATAAAGAAGAGGTCTTTTTTGATTATGTGCAAAAAAGAACCGGTCGTCTTAAACCGGAGCAAGTCTTTACGGTATTGATGATGTTGTATCCTTTTATGAACAGCATCAGTCATAAAAATCTGCAGGTCTATGCAGCTCTTCTGGAAAAAAGAGAAAAGACGCTGTTGTTTTTCTTAGGAAAGATTGGTAATTAAGAAGAACCCCTTGTTGAGTTTCAACAAGGGGTTAAATTTTTTAGCAGGGAGTGTTTCCCGGAAGGCCGCAGATTTTATGATCGAGGCGGTCTTCTTCCAATCCGGCGGGGTCTTCGTGGATAATGACCTGGGCACCGGGAAAACAATGGGTAATGGCTGCTTCAACTCTGTCGGCATGTCCATGGGCTTCATAAAGCGGCAGATTCCCGTCCAGCTCCAGATGAAATTCAAATAAATACGCGCCGCCTAAGTCACGGGTACGTAAATCATGCATCCCGCGGACACCGTCTTCTTCCAAGACAATTTCGCGGACACGGTCGCGAATGCTGTCGGGCAGCTCATGATCCAGCAGCATGGCAACGGCATCGCGCGCCAGTTTATAAGCATTAATCAGCAAATAGGAAGAAACCACGAAAGCGGTTAAGGTATCGAACCAGCTGATATCAAACAGTTTTACCATAATCAGCGTCAGGATAATGGCGGCGTTGGTTATCACATCGACCGTATAGTGGGCGCTGTCGGCGCAGATAGCCTGAGAGAGCGTTATCCGGCAGACCCGCTTCTGAAACATAATCAGCGCCAGCGTTGAAATCAGGCTGATAACCATAATGATAATGCCGATGTCGGCAGCTTCAAGCGGCCGCGGGGTAATCAGGCGGCTGATGCCGTCATAAAGGACAAAGATTCCCGAACCGGCGACAAATGCCGATTGAATCAGAGCGCTGAGCGCTTCGGCTTTTCCGTAGCCGTAACGGTGATTGCGGCTGGCCGGTTTGGAAGAAACTTTAACGGCGATATAAGTGACCGAAGAGGCAAAGATATCGGCGAGGCTGTCAATCATTGACGTCAAAACCGACAGCGAACCGGTATAAAGCGCGCCGAAAGTTTTCAGCAGGCTGAGCGTTATCGCCAAAGATACGCTGGCGAGGGTGGCTTTTTTCTTTAGGGCAGTAATTTGCTCGTTATTCAGCGGCGGCATTTTTCAACCTCTTAAAATCTTCGGCGGAAATCAGGTAATAAAGGTTTTTGACATTCTCGGCAAAAAGGCGGAGTTTGTCGGTGGAGGGGTTTTTCAGAAAACGGTAAACCGCATAATATTTATCGTCGCTGCGCAGAATATCAAGCTCTACTTCGTTATTGCCTTCAATATCAAGCTTAAGCGTCAAAACTTCTTCGGGAGCGGAAATATTATCGGCGGCCTTGATGATTTTGCAGTTAAGCAGTTCTTTCATCAGGCCGGCGTTTTTATCGATATTCTGCTGTCCGTTAAAGCTGATCAGGCGGCCGAGACGCAGATTCCAAAGCGTTCCGTAAGTCCAGTCGGAAACATTCAGCGAAAGATCAATAAATTCGGCAGCGGCCAGCCAAACTTGAAATTTATCGGGAAATTTGAGGTAAGCGCCTTTGGCGCCGCGGCCGATGTCAATGTCATAACGACCGACTTCAAAGCGCAAAATATCTTTGCCCTGTTCATTTTGTAAAGCTACGTTAACTGCGGGAGAGTCTGGGTTTTCAATTGATTGGAGGCCGAATTTTGCCAAATGTTCGACTTTGGCAGATTTGCGTTCGTAATAGCGAGCTTCCAACATTGCGCTTAAAAAACTGCGAATGCGGTCCTGATAAACCAGCAGCCCGGGATAATCCTGCAATGTCCACAATCCTTTCTGTTTAATAAACGTCAGACAGGCAGTGTGGTTTTGCAGGATAATGCGGCTGACCCGGTTGATTTCTTCGGGGAGTTCGGCAAAAACCGGTTTTCCTTCCAGCGGTTCGACGGTTTTGGCAGAATCGGCATAGACGGCGAGAATTCCCGCGGCCAGCAGAAGCAAAGCGGTCAGCCCGAGATAAAAGATCTGCGGCGTGAAAAGCGGCGCAGGAGCTGCGGAATGCCGCGGCCGTCGGCGCAGCAGCGTACGAAGCAGGAGGAACGACACTAAAAGCAGAGGAAGCAGATAAATGACGGTAAATTTTATGCTGAGATCAATACGGCGGATTGTCAGGGTTGAATCGTCTTTGATGTTAACCAGATCGCGGCGCAGTTTGTCCAGATCTTTGCGGATATTAGCGATGACGGCGAGTTCGTCGGGGGTAAAGTTTTCGCGGCCTTCGAAGGTTTTTTTGCCCCAGATTTCCTGCAGTCCGCGCTTGGTCTGCTCAATTTTTTGCAAGACTTCCTGTTCTTTGATTGTATAATCGCGGCGTCCGGTTTTGCGGAGTTCTTCGATACCTTCGAAAGCGCGCAGCTTTTCGGTTTTGCCGCGCAGCCCGATAAGATTGTCGCCGCCGATAAGGCTTTCAAGGGCGTTAAAAATGAAATTGGCGTTGTCAAGGATCGGAATATAATAGGTATTGTCGAAAACCGCGATATGCCGGGCCCAAAAGTTTTCGTTAACCATGTCGCTGTCGGCGACGACGATCAAATCGAAAGGTTTGCTTTGGTTGCGGCTGATAATTCGCGCGGCAAGAAATTTGGCATAATCGTCGCGGCGGAAATCGCGCAGCAAAATTTCAGGCGATACCCGATTGTAAACGACTTCCGCCGACATCAGCGAAGACAGCGGCCCGGCTTTGATAAGCGGAATAAATTCGATATAAGGATCATTGGCGGCCGGGGTCAGCAGGGAAGCCGAGCTGACAAGAATTTTTTGCAGCAGGGCTGTTTCGGGACGGTCGGGATTGAAGTCGCGGTTTTTGAGCAGAAACTGAATCAGATCCTGGGTAAAGACGGGATTGGTGTTGTAATTGCTGGTAGCGTCAACGGTCAGCGAATTGCCGAGGTCGGCGACGACAATGTCTTTATGAAAGACAAAACCCCAGTCTTTTTCCAAGCCGCCGAGGTCAGATGGGTGATAATCTTCGGTGACAGGGGCGCTGATGTGAGGAGCTTCGGCGGCGGCGTCCAGAAAGAGCAGAATTTTTCCGCCGTTGAAACTGTAGTCGCGGATTTGTTTGATTAGTTCGGAAGACAATCCGTAGGGGTGAATAATCATCAGGGCGTCTAATCCTTCGGGGAGATTATCTCCGATGATTTTGAGGTCATAGAAACGGCTTAACTGGTTGAGAATCTCCCAGCCGTCGGTGTGCGTGTTATTCTGAAAGCGGCTGAACATCGGCAGACTGCTGAGAATGCCGAGCGTCGGTTTGGGATGGTTGAGCAGGTAGACGGCGGTGGTAATGTCTTGTTCAAGAAAAGTCTGACGCTCAAGCGGGAAAAACGGAATAATCTGACGATTGTCGGTGTCATCGCTGACAGTCATGCCGAAATAAGCGGTTTCGCTGCGGTCGACCAGCGGAATGGCCTGCAGTCCGGCGGCAATGGCACGGTCTTCGGCTTCGTTCATCAATTCGGGATAATAAATGCGGTATTGAAACTTACCGTCGGAAAGATCGGTATATTGCTGCAGAAGAAGGCGTACTTTGTCAAAAGTCTGGCGGAATTCGGGGTTGCGGCGTTCGAGGATTTTGGAATAGTAAAGTTTGGCCGTGACCGGCTGGGGGAGATTTTCCAAAACGCGGCGGGTGGTATCGGTCAGGGCAAAGATTTTTTCCGAGCTGAAATCATACTGGATTTTGCGCAATAAATTGTTGGCCAGTAAGTTAAGACCGATGAATGCGGTCAGCAATAAAATAAAAGTGAGGATGTAATAACCGCGGCGCCCGGATTTCAGCAGTTTGGAGGTGCCGCTGGTCTTGAAGCTGATGATAACGGCGGTGGTAAAGTTAAACAGCAAAATAATGCTGGTGAAAAAGACGATATCGCGCAGTTCGACCAGACCGCGGCTGATGGTGGCGAAATGGGTGATAAAACTGAAAGAAGCAACCATATCGACCAGAGCGGCAGGCGCAAACAGCCGGAAAAATGACAATACATATTCCAGGCCGCTGAGAAAGAACAGCAGGTTGACAACAACGGAAAGAACCAGAGCGATAACCTGGTTTTTGGTCAAGGCCGACATAGTCTGTGAGATGGCCAGCATACAGCCGGCAAGAATCCAGCTGCCGAGATAACTGACGGCAATGATTGCGTTATCGGGTTCTCCCAGAATGTTGACGACAATCCAGAAAGGAAAAGTCAGGATCAGAGCCAGTGCGGTAAACAGCCAGGAAGCCAAAAATTTGCCCCAGACCAGTTCGTTGACCGAAACAGGCATGGTAAGAATTTGCACAACGGTTTTGCTGCGAAATTCTTCTGCCCAGAGCCGCATTGAAATGCCCGGAATAAACAACAGATAAAGCCAAGGCTGAAAGGCAAACATTGAGAGAAGATCGGCACGGCCACGGTCAAAAAAATGTCCGAAATAAACGGCAAAAGAACCGTTTAGGAGCAAAAAAGCAATTAAATAAACATAGGCCAGCGGAGAGACAAAATATCTGACCAGCTCGTTTTTAGTTACAATCCATAATTTTTTCATATTGCCTCGGTTGTTGTCGTCAGTTTTTTGAAAACTTTTTCCAGAGAATCCGTTTTGTTTTGTTTCAGGATATCGTTCAGGCAGCCGTCAGCGACGATTTGCCCCTTATTGATGATAATAATGCGATTGCAGATTGTCTGCGCTTCCTCCAGCAGGTGCGTGGAAATAAGAATGGTCTTATTTTTGCCCATACGGTTAATCAGGCTGCGGATGTGTTCTTTTTGATTGGGATCCAAGCCGTCGGTCGGCTCATCGAGCAGCAAGAGCGGCGGGTCGCTGAGAATGCTTTGAGCAAAGCCGACGCGGCGCAGATAGCCTTTGGAAAGCGTTTCGATTTTTTGTTCCATAACCGTATCAATATTAGCCAGCGCCGCAATTTCTTCAATCCGTTTCTTTTTGTCCGCGGCGGAAAAGCCGCGCAGCTCGGCCATGTAGTTCAAAAAATCGCGGACGCTTAAATCCGGGTAAAGCGGGGCGCCTTCCGGTAAAAAACCGATAACATTTTTTGCGGCCAGCGGGGCGTCGCTGATACTGCGGCCGAGAATTTCAATCTGTCCGGAGGTTGGCGCCAGATAACCGGTTATCATATTCATCAGGGTTGATTTCCCGGCGCCGTTGGGGCCAAGCAAGGCGATAATCTCTCCGGCTTTGGCGCTGAAACTCAGGTTGTCGACGGCGCAGATGTTGCCGAATTCTTTGCATAA
>ENA-ORTG01002165-ORTG01002165.1-human-gut-metagenome-genome-assembly--contig:-NODE-2165-length-16312-cov-3.594329_pt1 | contig 16312 bp, 10 predicted proteins | sample MGYA00241906_ERZ509176 | MGnify/ENA primary metagenome ERZ509176 (study PRJEB26280, sample SAMEA2338811) | human gut metagenome | biome: human gut; feature: human-associated habitat; material: faeces...
GCCTATGGATCGTTTCTCCGTCCTTGTGTTCCTCTGTTTGTGATGATTACGGGAGCTTTGCTGTTGCCATTGAAGGACGATACTTCCGTCTTTTATAAAAAAAGGATCAGTCGTGTCTTTTGGCCTTTCCTGATTTGGTCTGTGCTTTATAACCTGTTCCCTTGGATAACCGGACTGCTTGGCTTGTCACCGGAGGTGATTTTGGACTTTTTCCCCTATTCTGGCGAAGAAGTTGCCCGCCAGTCGTTGGGTATTTCCTTGAGATATATTGCGGAAATTCCGCTGAATTTCTCGATTGTGGATGTGCATATGTGGTATATCTATCTATTGATCGGTCTGTATCTGTACTTGCCTGTTTTCTCTGCCTGGGTGGAAAAAGCCTCTGAAAAGGCCAAGCTATGGTTTTTGCTGGCCTGGGGCGTGTCGACGTTGCTACCGTATTACTATCAGTTCGTTTCACCTTATGTCTGGGGAGGCTGTTCCTGGAACTCCTTCAATATGTTGTATTATTTTGCCGGGTTCAACGGCTATTTGCTTTTAGGACATTACCTGCGCAATCACGACTGGAGTCTGAATAAAATCTTGTTGGTCGGGATCCCGATGTTTTTGATCGGCTATGTCGTAACTTTCTTCGGTTTCCGCTATGTAACCGCTCTGCCGGAATACAGCGAAGAATTGCTGGAACTTTTCTTTACCTATTGTTCTCTTAATGTCGTGATGATGACGGTCCCCGTTTTCCTATTGATGAAAAAAGTGGATGTGCGATCCGAAAAGATCAAGAGTTTGCTGGCAAACCTGACGACTTGTGGGTTCGGAATCTATATGGTGCATTATTTCTTTACCGGTCCGGGTGTCGTTCTGATGCGTGCCCTGCATGTACCGGTGGCTTTACAGATACCTGCCGCCGCGGTTGTCGCATTTGCCATTTCCTGGTTGATCGTAGCTTCCATTTATCGATTGATGGGGAGGAATGCCAGATATGTAGTAGGGTAACTTTATACTGTAATAAACTAAAGCTATTCAAGTCGATGTGCCTATATGTCAGGAAGGATGTGTGGGTAATTTTTGAACGGCATCTTCTCAGATGGTCGTCGAATGCTTGGGGGGAGCTCAAAGTTAAGTCGGAAGAAAAAAGGCTCGATTTTCTGGTTGACACTCCCTAATTATCCGTCTTAGCATTGGCTTGATGTCAATGATCGTATCCTGGCTAATGGGACGTTTTTGCCATAATGTGGCTCAAATACAAGCATATTAGGTTCTTGAAATGAAAAAATGCTGTACTTTTGCAGGTATAGTCTAATAACAACGGGATAATGATGCTAAATGGCAAGTTGATAATCGACGAACTACTGATAATTTTATTTGTTTTTACTCTTTCTCTTTTCCCTATGGAGGCAAGGACGACAAGCGTCAATGGTCAGAAGGTTTTGGTCATTAGCTCTTATTCTCCGATCAAGGAAGAGGGAAACCATCTGATTGCGTCTTTCATAGATCAGATGCGGGTAGATTCGGAAGCGAAAATATTTGTTGAGTATATGGACTGCGAGGCTTCTCCCGTCTTTGAAACCTGGGTAGGATGGATGCGGCAGCTTTTTGCTGCCTATAAGGTAAAGCCGGATGTGGTCGTGCTGCTAGGTAATGAGGCTTGGTCTTCCTATCGGGTCACTTGTGTGGATAGCTGGCATGAGATTCCTGTCGTGTTGGGTTATGTGAAAGGAGCCTTCATTGATTATGAGAATAAAGACAAGAAGCTGTTTTCGGTTGCCGATATGATGCCGATGAAAGAGTCGTTCGGCGATTTCAGAATAACGGGATATTCCTATAAGGACTTTGTCATTGAGAACCTGTCGCTGATAAAACAACTTCAGCCACATATCCGCAAAGTGGCGTTTTGTTATGACAATCGTTATAATATGGCGTTTTTCGAGTCCTATATCAACGATCTTTTCAAGCAGATTGATTCGCTCGACCTTCGCTATATGGATGGCTGTAAGCTGTCTACTCCCCAACTACTCGATTCGATTGCCTGTATGGATGATTCCTATGCCATCTTATCGGCGGGATGGTATACCGATGCCCTTCAATATCCCCATGCACATTCGATGCTCCACAATGAGCTGGCACGTTATACGTCTAAGCCGGTTTATCAGGTTTTGGATCAGGGCACGTCGAACATGAATTACATCGGTGGCTATTTTATTTCCGGAGAGGATTTGGGTAAAGACTTGGCATTGCTGACTCATTGTGTTCTGACGAAAGGATTCGAAAATAGTCCGGCTTTTCAGTTTACTCCTTCACTTCCCAATTACTATATCAACTATCCGACGTTTGTAGCTTCAGGGATCGACCCCTCGTTGTTGCCTGAAAATACGGTGTTCTATAACGAAGAACCTTCATTATGGCAGGAACATCCGGTAGAAGTGATCCTGTTTGTCTGTTTGGTTATTTTGATGGTGGTTATTTTTATTGGTATCTTAAATTACAGGAAACGAAAGGAAGACGCTTACAAGACGGCAAATACCAAAATGATGGAACTCTTGAGTCGGATGCCGGACATGGCGACCATCTATGACTCCGATCTGAATATAGTGGATATCGTGAACCCTGATAATCACAATTGGAAAGATGTCGACACGAGATGCCAGATAGGGAAGAATCTGAAGGATCTTCATCTTGAATATCCGCAGGCTAAAGAGATGCTGGATGAAATTATCTTGCATGTGAAACGGACGGTCGAAACGGGTGAGGTGACTGTCTTTAATTGCAAGTACGGGAAAAAGGATCGGATCAAATATACAAAGGCACGTGTTGTGCCATTTGAGAATAATTCGGTTATCTGCTTTACCCATGACGTGACTCCTTATGTCGTTGCCGAAAAGGAAATCCTGCGTTTGAAAACATTCCTGCAATCGATCATGGATAATCTGCCGGTAGGATTGTTTATCAAGGATGTGAGTAATGAGTACCGCTATCTGTTCTACAACAACAAAGTCTCCGAATTTTATAAAGAGGCCTTTGATTGTATGTTGGGGAAGAATGATTTTGAAGTGAACGATTTGAAAGCTTCTCTTTTCAGGGAAGAAGATAACCGGGTGTTGCAAAGCGACAAGCCGATTTCTTTTAACCGGGTATTGTTTGATGAAGAAACCGGGTTACCTGTCCGTTGGGCTGTTACTACTAAGACGCGCTTGGAAGATAAAGAGGGAAACCTATATATTGTTGCTACAATGGTTGATACGACGGATATTCGTAGGAATGAACTCGAGCTTGATGATATACGCCGGGAATTGTCCGTTGCCCTTGATGCCGGTTCCCTGTCGGCTTGGTGCTATGATGTGCAGAAGGATACATTCACCTCTCTTTACCGGAAGACGCTTGCCAACGATGGTTTGAGCAATAAAGGTGCACTGGATTTATTGCATCCGGACGACAAAGAAAAATACAGTCGGTTTATGTCCCGCCTGTCCAGGGGAGTAGAAAACAAACTGAGGGAAGTGTTTCGCTTCCGGCGGGGTGAAGGCTATGATTGGTTCGAAACCTATGCAATCGGGTTGAAGTCGGAAAAGACTGGCGAAGTCGAACAGATTATCGGGACGGAAAGAAATATAACGGGTGAGATGAAGAGACGGCAGGAACTTGAAGAGAACAAACTACAGTTGGACTTCACTCTTGATGCTGCTCAGATTATTTCGTGGGAGTACAATCCGGATACTCGGATTTTCTACTCGCCGCGGTCTACCGTGTTCGAAGGAATGACAATTTCGTTGGATGAGTATCTTTCGTTCGTAGATCTCGAAGACCGTGATTTGCTTCGGAAAGGTTTGGAAGACCTTGCCTGTGGAAAGATCCATGTGATGGAGGTCCAGATCAGGACAATGGTCCCAGCACTGGGAGATCGCTGGTTCGAGATGCATGCCGTTCCCTATGGACGGAATGAAAATGGAAAGATACGTAAGCTCATCGGGTTGAGGCGCGATATTACGGACTTGAAGATGACGAACGAACTGATCCGCCTGCGTAATAAGGCGGAGGAGGCCAATCGGTTGAAAAGCGCTTTCCTAGCCAATATGAGCCATGAGATACGAACGCCCCTGAACGCGATTGTCGGCTTCTCGAACCTGATTGCGATGGCGGAAGAGCCGGCTGAGATCGGTGAATATGTCAAGATCATCGAGACGAATAATGAGCTTTTGCTCCAGTTGGTCAATGATATTCTCGACCTTTCGAAGATCGAAGCCGGGCAGATGGATTTCAATTATTCGGCAGTCGACTTGTCCGAGATATTCAATAACTTGCAGCAGGTCTATAAGTCGCGTGTGAAGGATGGTGTCGATTTGGTTTGCCATCTGCCGTCTGTCGCTTGTGTGATCCATTCGGAAAAGAATCGGCTGACACAGGTTCTCTCCAATTTCCTCAGTAATGCTTGCAAATACACTTCGGAGGGTTCTATTACGATGGGATATGAGAGGATAGGCGCTATCCTGCGCTTTTATGTGGCGGACACCGGCAAAGGACTTGCCGAGGAGAATATTCCGCATGTTTTTGAACGTTTTGCTAAATTTGACAGCTTTGTCCAGGGAACGGGGTTGGGGCTTTCCATCTGCGAGTCCATCATACAGTCTTTGGATGGCAAGATCGGTGTGGATTCGGAGTTAGGTAAAGGCTCGACTTTCTGGTTCACGATTCCCTACAATCCGGTAAATGAATAAGATGAGTATAAAACAAATAACAATAAAATGGAAAAAGTAAAGAAATCGTTGGTAAAGAAAGAGTATCTGGTTCCTTTTGTATTAGTCACATCTCTGTTTTTCTTATGGGGTTTTGCACATGCTATTTTAGATGTGCTGAACAAGCATTTCCAGGAGGCGCTTGTCATGACGAAGGCTCATTCTGCTTTGATCCAGGTAACGATGTACACTGGTTATTTCACAATGGCTATCCCAGCCGGACTTTTTATTAATAAATACGGATACCGCCAGGGGGTGGTGTTCGGTCTGATCCTTTACGGGATCGGATCGTTGCTTTTCATTCCGAGCGAACAGTTGATGTCATTCAACTTCTTTCTCTTTTCCCTGTTTGTGATCGGTTGCGGACTGACGTTCTTGGAGACGGCAGCCAATCCTTACGTGACAGAGCTTGGGGATCGCGAGACGGCAGCCAGTCGTTTGAATCTGGCACAATCTTTCAACGGGTTAGGTTGTATCTGTGCACCTGTAATCGGTGGAATGCTGTTGTTTTCCGGCAACGGAGATACTAACATTGCTTTGCCCTATACCGTGATGGGCGTTATCGTCCTGTCTGTTGCTCTTATTTTCTTCCGCATCCGCTTGCCGGAGATCAACCATGACGATTGCGAAGATACGACTGCTGAGGCTAAAGCCGGATTGAAAGGATTGTGGAAACATCGTTGTTTTACCTGGGGGGTGATGGCCTTGTTCTGCTACGAAATAGCGGAAATATCGATTAACAGTTTCTTTATTAATTATGTGACTGACGATGGGTGGATGGATGCACATGATGCAGCGATCGTTCTTTCCTTTGGTGGATTGGGCTTGTTTATGATCGGGCGTATTATCGGTAGTTGGATTATGAGTTATATCCGAGCGGAGAAAGTCTTGTTTATTTGTGCGATTTTTACTGTTTTGGGCGCTCTGTTCGTTACCCTGAATTTAGGTACTCTGTCGAAAGGTGCTCTATTTGCCTGCTATATCTTCGAGGCTATTATGTTTCCGACGATTTTTGCTATCTCGCTGAGGGGATTGGGTGACTATACCAAGCGTGCTTCGTCCTTCTTGATGATGTCTCCGATAGGAGGAGCTGTCGGACCGTTATTGATGGGCTATGTAGCCGATATCTCGACAATGTCGTTTTCGTTCGTCGTACCGCTATTTGGGTATGCCGTAGTCCTTATTTATTCCTATATGGTGATGGCTAAGAAACTGCGTTGATTTATGATTTCAGATTTATGATTTATCAGTGATACATAGCTCATAAATCATAAATCTGAAATCATAAATCGTTTCACTTATACCTTTCGATAATATCCCAAACATCCTTCTCTGTTCCCCCGAAAGGTCCCGAGGCTTCCAGCTTGATTGTACACATGGCGGCGGCAAAACATCCTGCTTCTTTGTATGAAGCTCCTTTGTTTCGCATGTACAGATAGCCGGCCATATAGGTATCGCCACATCCCGTAGCGTCCACAATCTCTGTTGGAGGGTATGCGGGTATTTCATGAAATTCGCCGTCGGCATAAATGACAGATCCCATGCTTCCTAATGTCAGCAAAACCTCCTTAACGCCCCAGTTGGCTAATTTCAGAGCTGCTTCACGCGGATTTTTGCATCCGGTGAGAACTTCCGTTTCGTGTTCGTTGGCTTTCAGGATATGGATGTATTTCAGTGCCTCTTCCTTTTCCGGCCAGTCTACGGCGAAAACATTCTCACCGCGAACTTCACGCAGGTAGCCTTGGGCATCGACCGATAACATCCCTTTGGTCGATAAATATTTGATTACATCTAAAGAAAAATCGTCCGCCAGCAAACTTCCCAAATGATAGATGCGGGCATCGACATCCTGTAACCCTTCAACTGTGAACGGATCGGCTTTTGCCAATACCCGCTGCGTCCGGTTGTTCTGGTTCTCGCCATATGTATTTTCAAAATAGACGGAATGGGTACTGGGCAAAACCTTTACATCGATCCCTTTCCTGCGTATTTCTTCCACCGCGTCCATCTCACTGACAGCAAGAGCTGTTACCAACAGGAAGTCGGAAGTATCTAATTTGCTCATTCCATGCGCGAAATAGAAAGATGTTCCTCCCGGCATATGCAGTGTCCTTTTCGGCGTTACAATCTTATCCAACGTAATGTGGCCGATGCAACAAAGATTATGTGTATTCATATTACTTATTTAATCAGGCTGCAAAAGTATATAAAAACAAGAAATAAATTGTTGCTATGAATATTTTTAGCTCTTCCTTCGCCAGTTTGAATAATGAAACTTGCCATTAATAGTTTGTCATAGGCTCAAACAATGGAAATTTCTGATAACTCATGCCCTATCATGCGAATTGTTTCCACTAGATCCGAGAAACGCTGTTTGGAGAGCTTATTGGTTCCTTCTCTCGGAAATTCTTGTACTTTATGCACAGCTATCGACTAAAAATTAGATACGTTTGTCTTGAATACAATATACAGTTTACTTGTCTAACCAATAACTATTATTATATTTGCATTGTGCAAATAGCACAATTGCGTTGTTTAACTGATTCTTTCAAATAAAAATCTGGAAAATTTGAAAGGGGGAAGAATGGGTTAGCATATCCCGCATCGTATCCGTAAGTATGGTGTGGGAGTATGTTGCTTATTTACTCCCAAAGGTTTTCCAGAGCCCTATTTGATAGATAAGTCACAGCTCTCACACTCTATATAATAATTTAAAGATTAAAGTTTGGAGATCGAGAACGCCGTGATTTTATTCACACAGAAGAAAGATGCTGGTTGAAAAGAAAATACTATCCGACCATTTTGAAGAAATATATGTCTCTTGGTTTTCCCGGATGAAATATTTCGCTCTGGAGTATGTCGTGTCAGAAGAAGACGCAGAAAATATCGTCCAGGACGTATTTACCGAATTGTGGGAAAAAAAAGAGATCTTGGCTTATGATGTGAATCTGGTTGCCCTGCTTTTTACTTCGATCAAAAACCGTTGTATCGACCTTTTACGTCACCGCATTGTTGTAAAGGAAGCTGTCAACCTGATACAGGAAGAGTATCAGGCTACTTTGCGGATGAAACTTGCCTCCTTGGAATTATTCGATCAGTCTCTACTCTCCGAGCAGGATATCGAACGGATCATTACTGAAGTGGTAGACTCTTTGCCTAAAAAATGTCGGGAAATTTTTATCAAAAGCAAAATAGAGGGGAAAAAACAGAAAGACATAGCTGCAGAATTGAATATTTCCCTTAAAACTGTTGAAAATCAAATGGCTATTGCCTATAAAAAAATTAAAAGCGAATTGAAAGACTATCTCCCTTTATTAATATTTTTACTCGCTAATTAAAAAAAACGTTTATCCTCTTGGGGGTTTTGGTTCCTTGATCCGTTTATTAAGAACAAAAGCGGAAAATATGAACGAACGGATACATAAATACTTTTATGAGGAACTTTCCACGGAAGAGCGACTATCCCTGCTGCGCGATGTCGAGGCGAGTGAAGAACTCAAAAAAGAATTTGTAGAGTATCAAAATCTATATGCCTTGTTGAACTTAGGACATCAGGTGCAGGATAAAACAATCGGCAAACAGAAATACGACCGCTTTATTTTGCAAAAGCAACACTCCGTGATGTGGAAGCGTTGGACACGCCGGATCGGGTATGCGGCTGCTATCCTGATATTGGTCGTTTCAACAAGTATATTGACATATTGGTATGCACAGCCTGAGCAAGCGGAGTTTTTATCGGAGAATGTGATGAATACTCTGTACACTCCTGCCGGACAGCGGGCACAACTGGTCTTGCAGGATGGGACGGAAGTTTGGCTGAATGCGAAGTCGAAGTTGATCTATCCAGCCCGTTTTACCGATGATAAAAGGAATGTTACGATCGAAGGAGAAGCCTTCTTCAAAGTGGCGAAAGACCCTTCCCGCCCTTTCATTGTTTCTACGCATGATGTCGATATGGAAGTTTTAGGCACCCAATTTAACGTGTGCAGCTATCCTGCGACCGGCTATGTACAAACCAGTTTGTTGGAAGGTTCCGTACGCGTCTTTTTCCGGAATAAGGAATCTGACGGGATCATTTTGGAACCGGATCAACAAGTGACTGTCTCGAACGGAAAGATGAAGGTAGAACCGATTCGCCTGAAAGCTCATTTTTTATGGCTTGACGGTATATATGCCTTTGAAAATGAACCTTTGATCAATATTCTGGAAAAAATGGAACTTTACTATGACGTAAAGATCGTAGTAAAAGACACATCTTTATTCAAAGATACTTATACGGGAAAATTCAGGCAGCGCGACAGTCTTGACGATGTTTTCCGCGTATTGCAGCAAATCCGCAAATTTAAAGTAGAGAAAGACACAGAGCGGAACATAGTGACCTTAAAATAAGAACATGTCAAACATAAAAACGTATAGCCTATGATGAAAGAACAGTAGAAAAACAAAAGCGGCAGAAGCTACCAACAACTGCCGCAAGAGTTAAAGCAAACACAAGTCGTAATTTTTTAGTATTCACTTTAAATTTAGAACAAAGATATGAAAAGAAAAACTTTGTTACAGTCCTTTATTGTGCATAATAACCGCATTAAAGTTTTTTTTAGAATTATGAGAATATCACTTTTTCTTTTGTTTGTTTGTGTGTGCCAGTTAATGGCAGAAGAGGCTGGTGCGCAAAATATTGAGATCAAGATCAGCCAGAATAGCATGACTATTAAACAACTGGTCAAAGAAATCGAGACACAGACCGACTATCTGGTTGTGTTTCGGGATCAGGATGTGGATGTCAATAAGACCGTGTCTTTTCGAAAGAAGTCTGCAAAGATATCTGATTATTTGGAGCAGGTAGCTGAGAGTACTGGGATTGGGTATCGATTTGAAAATAATTATATCACATTGGTTCAGAAATCCCAATCTGTTACCCAGAACAAGAAAAAGATTTCCGGTAAAATTGTCGATTCGACGGGTGAACCTGTTATTGGAGCTAATATTGTCGAAAAGGGGACGACTAATGGAACGATAACGGATCTGAATGGTAATTTTACATTGGAAGTTTCTTCTAAAAGTATTCTACTAGTCAGCTATATTGGATATGCTCCTCAGGAAGTTACAGTAGGAAATCTGCAAAGCATTAATGTAAAACTGCGTGAGGACACGGAAATGCTGGATGAAGTGGTCGTTGTCGGTTATGGTACGCAAAAAAAGTCGGATGTAACGACTGCCGTCGCTTCAGTTTCTTCTGAAAATTTGAAAAACAGGGCGGCTGTGAACTTTGGAGAGGCAATGGCAGGACAGGTTCCCGGTGTACTGATCCAGCAAACGAACGGAGCTCCAGGTGGTGAGGGACTGACGATAAAGGTGCGTGGCACAGGTTCTATCACGCAGTCTAACGATCCACTTTATGTTGTTGACGGCTATCCGATGGAAGGAGGTGCATTTCGTTTATTGAATTCTTCCGATATTGAGAGCATACAGGTGTTGAAGGATGCTTCTTCTACTGCTATTTATGGCTCGAGAGGTGCTAACGGTGTTGTTATTATTACGACAAAGAAAGGACAAATAGGTAAACCGACTGTTCAGTTGAATGCATATGTTGGATTTCAACAGCGCGAAAAGAAAATCGAAATGATGAACCGCGACCAGTATGTACAATGGTTTATTGACGGACGTAACCAGGCTTGGCTGGATGCGAAAGTCATTTCTTCGGACCCGGACCAGTCTCCGCATTCCATCAATGATCCGAACTCCCGTCGTGCTCTTTATTCTGGAGCAAGTAGCCAATATATGATACCGGACGGAACAGGCAGTTATAAATATAATTTCCTTGATCCGGCTTCAGTGGCACAAATGCCAGATAACGACTGGCAGGACCTGCTGTATCGCAATGCTTTAATGCAACAGTATGAACTATCGGTTTCGGGTGGTTCGGAAAATACACGTTATACATTCTCTGGTAGCTATACTAGTCAGGATGGTATTGTGTTGAATACTGATTATGAGCGCTTTAATTTTCGTACAAACGTCTCTTCCAAAATTGCAGATTGCTTGAATGTTGGGATGAGCTTGATGGCCTATAGTGCGGATGGGACGGAGCAGGCAAATGGAAAAGACTCTCCTGTACTGTATGCTTTGAATTTACCTCCTATTTATCCTTTGCATAATGAAGACGGAACGTACGGTTCGATGGTCCGTAATCCGGAAATTTTGGCCGGTGATGTTGCTAACCCGATCGGTATTGCCGAGCAGGTGATGAACAAGCGGAAACGTCACGGATGGTTAGGAACTATTTTTGCCGAGTGGGAAATTATTAAAAATTTGAAGTATCGTATCAGCATTAATGGTGGAATACAGGATAATATCCAGAAGAAGTTCGAACCTTCTTATGTTGATTTCGATTCTTCGAAGGCTCCCCGTCCAGCAAAAGGTATTAATGAACGATGGACAGACCGTGATTGGGTGATTGAAAACACTTTGAATTACTCGTTTACTTTGGCTGACAAACATAGTTTTAATGCATTGTTGGGATATACGACTCAATCTCATACATACGAACATATGAAAGGAGAAGCTCGAGGGTATGCAAATGATAATATCACGACCTTGAATGCAGGAACCATGTATGCTCTGACGAGTGACGAATCAGAATATTCTATGATCTCTTACCTGGGACGTATCAATTATGTTTATGATAATCGTTATATGCTGACAACGACTCTCCGTAGTGATGGTTCATCTCGTTTTGGTAAAAACACGAAGTGGGGAACTTTTCCGTCCGTTTCACTGGGATGGCGTATCTCGCAGGAAAAGTTCATGCAGGATGTGAAACAAATCAGTGATTTGAAGATTCGTGCAAGTTTCGGTATTTCCGGTAATAACCGGATTGGTAATTATTCTGCTATCGGTTTGTTGTCTACAGGTTTTTACCCAACAGGAGATGCTGTTCAGAATGCGGTTAATCCTAGTACGATGGCGAATGATGATTTGGGTTGGGAACGTACGCGTCAATATAATTTAGGTTTTGAATTAGGATTGTTCAATAATCGGATTCGCTTGGAAGGTGATTTTTATGACAGCCAATCAATCGATTTGCTGTTGAATGTTCCTGTACCGACCATAACGGGCTATTCTACCCAGATGCAAAATATAGGTAAGGTTCAGAACCGGGGTATGGAGTTCACGTTGAATACTAAAAATTTGACAGGCGAATTTGCATGGTCCAGTAATTTCAACATTTCGTTTAATAAAAACAAAGTGTTGGAAGTGGGAGTGGATGGACGTCCTATATATGGAAGTGCTGCAAATGCGAATAATGCATTTATCACAAAGCCTGGGTATCCGATTGCCAGTTTTTATGGCTATAAATATATCGGAGTTTTCCAAAGTGAAGAAGAATTGGCTAAATATCCACATTTAAGTGGCGACAAAGTGGGAGATGGCCGTTATGAGGATGTAAATAAAGATGGAGTGCTGGATCAGAATGATAAAACGATCTTAGGAGACAATAATCCGTTGTTTACAGCAGGATTTAGCAACTCTTTCAGTTATAAGAATTTTACATTGGATATTCAGTTTACAGGTTCTTATGGAGCAGAAGTTTTCAGCTTTTACAAACGTATGTGCGGAATCTATCATGGCGACCGTAACGGTATGATCGAACAATTGGGACGTTGGCAATCGAAAGATCAACCGGGTGATGGTATACATTTTCGTCCGACCCGTACACCGTCTGGTTGGCAACGTGATCCTTCTTCTGCTTGGGTACAAGATGCATCTTATCTGCGATTGAGAAACTTGACGCTCGGCTATAATTTCGACCAGAAAGTTTTGGATAAGATGAAAATGAAAGGACTGCGTCTTTATGTGACGGGACAAAATCTCTTTACGATTACGAATTATGTAGGATATGATCCTGAAACCAGTAGTGAAAGTGGTCTTGCGCAAGGTGGTGACTATTTAGGATATCCGGCTGCACGCTCGTTTATAATTGGTGCTAATATTACGTTCTAATCATCTTTAATACTATATCATTATGAAAAAGATATATTTGTTATTTGTATTATCTGTTTTATGTATGTCTTGCAGTGATGATTTCATTAGCAAAAATCCTCCTTCGGATCTTAACTCGGAAGGATTTTATAAGACTGAAACCGATATGAACCAGGCAGTATTGTCCGCTTATGCGAATTTACGCTCCCTTTATAACCAAACATATGTCAGATTAGGAGAAATTCGCTCTGATAACACAACCTATTCTTGGTTAAGTGGAAATCCGGCAAATGAAAAAGGAATTGATGAATTTTCATCTCCTTTATTGCCAGAAAATAATTTCTTGGCCAGCTGTTGGGATGATAGTTATAAAACGATTCTGCGCTGCAATATCGTGATTGGAAGGATTGAAAATATTGAATTTAAAAGTGAAGTATTGAAAGCTCAATATACGGCAGAAGCACGATTCCTGCGTGCATTAATTTATTTTTATCTGAATCGTATATTCGGTGGATACGGAGTGAATGGTGAATTACTTGGTGCTATTAAAGTCGATAGGGAGATCACACAAACGGAAGCTTATGACATGGGAAGAGTTTCTCTTCAGGAAATGTATGATCTTATAATTCAAGATTTGAAATATGCGGAAAGTAATTTGCCTGAATCATACGGCTCTACTGATATCGGGCGTGTGACGAAAGGAGGAGCAACGGCTTTATTGGGTAAAGTCTATATGACGATGGCAGGCTATCCGCTGAATAAAGGGGAGGAGTATTATAAATTAGCAATAGACCAATTTAAATCGGTAATTGGTAATTCTCGTTATTCTTTGGTCCCAACCTATAAAGATTTGTTTGAAGTATCCAACAAGAACACGTCGGAATCGCTTTTTGAGGTCCAATATAAGAAAGGAACGCAAGGCGGAGCTACTGGCAGTCCTTGGAACAATAACTTTGCACCTCGTTTTTCTGATAAAGAAGTTGTGTTGGTGGGAGATAAAGGTGGTGAAAATTCCCCTACGCAAGATATGTCCAATGCTTATGAAGTGGGTGATCCGCGTAAATACGTTTCCATGCGTGACGGTTGGACGAATGCGAAGACGGGAGCTTGGGAAAATGAAAAATATGTCTGCAAATATTATGATGTTTCAACAAGCGGTTCGGACAACGATAACAACTGGATCGAATTGCGGTTGGCTGATATTTATCTTTTATATGCCGAAGCACTTGTTCGTACGAATGGTGATAAACAGACTGCTATTGACTATGTAAATAAAATTAGAGAACGTGCACGTAATACGCCGGGAGATCCGGACATTACACCTGCTGCGGATTTATTACGGGATTACACGCTTTCAGATTTCTCAACCTCCAACGACCTGTTATTGGCTATCGAAAAAGAACGTCGCGTGGAACTGGCTTTCGAAAATCATCGCTGGTTTGACTTAGTGCGTACAGGACGGGCAAAGGATGTGATGACTGCTGAACAAAAGTTTGACGGTTATTCCGATTTTACTTGGAGTGATGATGCTCTTGCTTATCCTATTCCGATGACTGTCATGCAGTCTAATCCTGGTAAAATTATCCAGAATAAGGGATATACGCAGTTGTAATTGATATAATGAGGGTGTATTTGCACCCTCATTATAAACTCATAATTTGCTAATGCCATGAATAAAATAAGTGTTGCTTTAAGCTTCTTGTTATTGGCCGTCTGTACATCTTTTGCACAAATAAATGAGAAAAGGTACACAATATCGGATTGTATAACCTCTTTTTCAGATGAGCGTGTGATTAAGAATAAGACAGGCTGGGCTTTCTGGTTTATTCCTGCTGACGGAATTGCGGATACTCTTTCAGTAAAGATGTCGTGTGTGGATAAGGGAATAAAGACACATGAACCTCATTCTCATTTTGAAGACGAACTCTTTTACATGGTAGAAGGGACATCCGTCGTTCATCTGAATGGCGAAGAGCATGTTCTCAATCAGGGGGATGCCTTTTATGCTCCGGGAAGCTCTTCTCATAATATTCGAAGGGTAGACGATAAACCGATCAGGTATCTTATGTTCAAGCGTGAGATACGGGGAAAATTGTCAAAACCTTTTTTACCGGGGAAAAAGAATTATTCTATGAAAGACTGCTTGATCCCCTTTGATCATTCGCTTCATACCCCAAAAGGCGGGAGGCTAAATATGTGGTATCTGACAAAAGAAATGTCGGCTGGAGGTTTGAATGCCCAGTTACATGTTTTTTCGGATTCACATCTATACAAGCAAGACGATTATGCCGGGCAGGAGGTCTTTTTTATACTGGAAGGGAAAGCGGAAGTAACGGTTAACGATGAAAAACGTATTGTTGAAGCGCTTTCATCCTGCTATTGTCCTCCTGGTTCAAAACATAGTATTCAAAAGGCAGGAGGAGATCGTTTGAAATTCATTGTAGTAAGAACAAAATAATAGAAATGGAGATGAAAAAAGTGTTTGTATTTTTAGCCGCACTTCTGTTTACGTGGACAGGAAGTGTCGAGGCACAAGACAATCAGCTTACAGTCAAGGAAAAGAAAGAGGGCTGGGTGCTGCTATTTAATGGAAAGAATCTGGATGGATGGACTTCTGTCGGGAAAGATGTCCCGCCTGCATTCGGTTGGGAGATTGAAAACGGAGTAATGACGGTTCGTAAACAGGATGGTAAAAGAGGTGGCGATATCATTACACGTGCACAATATTCGGATTTCGACCTGAAAGTGGATTTCCGTATCACGAAAGGAGCCAATAGCGGAATTAAATATTTCTTCACCAAGTACGAAAAAGGGGGTTGGTTAGGGTTGGAGTATCAAATCATGGATGACGAAAACCACCCGGACGGGAAATTAGGACGTGACGGAAATCGCTTGGAAGGTGGCCTTTATGATATGTTCCCGACATCCGCTAAAAAGGTAAATCCGATAGGTGAATGGAATCAGGCCCGTATTGTTGCTAAAGGTTCGAAAGTCACACATTACTTGAATGGAAAGAAAATCCTGACATTCGACCGTAGCAGCCAATTGTATAAGGAAACCTGGCAATTGAGCAAGTATAAGAATTGCCAACCTATGTTTGGAGATGTGGAAAAAGGGCATATTCTTTTGCAGGATCACGGGGATGTCGTTTCTTTTAAAAATGTAAAAATCAGAAAGTTGAAATAATTAAAAAACAAACAGAGACATGAAAAATACAACAACAAGAAGAGGCTTTATCAAACAAGTCGCCGCAACGGGTGTGGGTCTGACCATCGGCGGTATGTCGTTCAAAGCGACCAGTGCCAAGAGTTATGCGAATATTATGGGTTCGAACGAACGAGTGAATATGGCCGTTATGGGAACCAATGGCCGTGGTGCCGGTATGGCTCGCAATTTCCAAAGTCGTAAGGATGTGGAAATGCGTTACGTTTGCGATGTGGAAGAAAAAGCATTGGCAAAAGGGGTTGCTGCCGTAAAGAAAGTTGGAGGCAATCCGAAGACGGAAAAGGATATTCGTAAGATATTGGAAGATAAAAATATCGATGCCATACTGGTGACGGCTCCTGACCATTGGCATGCACCTGCAACCATTATGGCTTTTT
>ENA-ORTG01002174-ORTG01002174.1-human-gut-metagenome-genome-assembly--contig:-NODE-2174-length-16257-cov-5.535860_pt1 | contig 16257 bp, 12 predicted proteins | sample MGYA00241906_ERZ509176 | MGnify/ENA primary metagenome ERZ509176 (study PRJEB26280, sample SAMEA2338811) | human gut metagenome | biome: human gut; feature: human-associated habitat; material: faeces...
GCGGGCGATCACGCCCGCCCCCGCCTGTACACTCTCTGTGGTGGAGTGAGCTGTTGATCGAACCCCTTCGGGCAAGAGCTTTCGCCATGACAATAAAAGCAGAACAGGAGTGAGAGAATGAAGCGATTACACAGAAAGCGGGATGCGGCCGCCCTCAGCAGCCGTCTGATCCGTCGGCCCATTCAACGGATGGTGTGGCTGTTCCTGCTGCCCACCTTCGCCGCCTTTTGCATCGGTTTTTTGTATCCGTTTCTGAAAGGCGCGTTTTTGTCCTTCTGTAAGTTCAAGCTGACCAGCCAGTGGACATGGGTGGGCTTTAGCAACTATGTGAAGGCCTTCTCCGACAGCACCTTTGTCCACGCCTTCTGGTATACGGCGCTGTTCGCCTTCGTGTCGGTACTGTTCATCAATGTGCTGGCCTTTGCGGTGGCCTATTTCCTGACCAAGGGTATCAAGGGCTCCAACCTGTTCCGGACGGTGTTCTTCATGCCCAACCTCATCGGCGGCATCGTGCTGGGCTACATCTGGTCCATGATCTTTGACGGCATTCTGGTGAAGTACAACACCTCCGTGGTGCTGGAGAGCAAATACGGCTTCTGGGGTCTTATCATCCTGATGTGCTGGCAGCAGGTGGGCTATATGATGATCATCTATATCGCCGGTCTGCAATCCATTCCGGAGGATATGCTGGAGGCCGCCCGTATCGACGGTGCCAACAGCTGGCAGATGCTGTGGAAGGTCACCATCCCCAACATGATGAGTTCCTTCACCATCTGCATTTTCCTGACCCTGACCAACGGCTTCAAGCTGTTTGATCAGAACCTGGCCCTGACAGGCGGCCGTCCCTTCCTCCAGCAGCCGGACGGCAGCGTCATCAAGACCACGGAGATGCTGGCGCTGAACATCTACAGCGCCTTCTACTCCGGCGGCGGCAACAACCGCGGTGTGGGGCAGGCCAAGGCCGTGGTGTTCTTCATCCTTGTGGCTGTGATCGGTCTGATCCAGCTCCAGTCCACCCGCAAAAAGGAGGTGCAGCAGTAATGCAGACAAATCTGGCGAAAAAGCATGAGCGCAGCAAGATGGCGCTGACCGTGGCCTTTGCCGTGATCTGCATCGTCTACGTGCTGCCCATCCTCATCGTACTGATGAACTCCTTCAAGAGCAACGCCGCCGTGAACACGGAGACCTTCGCCCTCCCCAACGAGGACTCCTTCGTGGGGCTGCAAAACTATATCAAGGGCATGACCTTCGGCAACTACCCGTTTATCAAGGCGGTGCTGTACAGTCTGTTTATCACCCTCGCGTCCTCAGCGCTGATCCTGCTGTGTACGTCTATGGCGGCGTGGTACGTCTCCCGCGTGGGCAGTCTGGTCAGCAAGATCATCTACTACCTGTGCGTGTTCTCCATGGTAGTGCCGTTCCAGATGGTGATGTTTACCCTGTCCCGTACCGCCGAGCAGGTCAAACTTCCCTACTTTAGCTTCACCTCTATGGCTTTTGCCAAGATCGGATTGAACACACCGTGGACAATACCTATCGTGTACCTGGGCTTCGGCGCGGGACTGGCGGTATTCATGTTCTCCGGGTTTGTCAAGACGATTCCGCTGGAGATCGAAGAAGCCGCTGTAATCGACGGCTGCGGCCCGCTGCGCACCTTCTTTCTGGTGGTTCTGCCCATGATGAAGCCCACGTTCATCTCTGTGGGCGTGCTGGAAATCATGTGGGTGTGGAACGACTTCCTGCTGCCCTATCTGGTGCTGGATCGTACCAAGTATATGACCATCCCCATCGTCATCCAACACCTGAAGGGTAGCTACGGACAGGTGGACATGGGCGCTACCATGGCGCTGATCCTGCTGAGCATCCTGCCGGTCATCGTCTTCTACCTGTGCTGCCAGAAGCACATCATCAAGGGCGTGGCGGCAGGTGCCGTCAAGGGCTGAAACAGTTTATACGCCGGGGGCGGGCACAACGCCCGTCCCCGTATTTTTATCCTATCCAAGAGAGAAGTTGAGTTATGAAACGAAGCAGCGGTATTTTAATGGCAGTCTCCTCCCTGCCCTCCCCCTACGGCATCGGCACCCTGGGCAAGGCGGCCTATGACTTCGTCGATTTTCTGAAGGCAGCCGGTCAGTCCTACTGGCAGATGCTGCCCCTGAACCCCACCAGCTACGGCGACTCCCCCTATCAGAGCTTTTCCGCCTACGCCGGCAACCCCTATTTCATCGACCCGGATATGCTTGTCAAGGATGGGCTGCTGAAAAGATCCGAATGCACCAAATGCGACTGGGGCAACGATCCCCGCCACGTGGACTACGGCAAGATCTACGAAAGCCGCTTTGCCCTGCTGCACAAGGCCTATAAGCGGGGCTGGGAGCGGGACGCCGACAAGGTGGCCGCCTTTGTGGAGGACAACAGCCGCTGGCTGCCGGACTACGCCCTGTACATGGCATGCAAGCGGCACTTCGGCATGAAGGCATGGACGGAGTGGGAGGATGAGGACATCCGCCTGCGCAAAAGCGAGGCCGTTCTGGAGAAGTACAGAGCGCTGCTGGCCGATGATGTGCAGTTCTTCACCTATTTGCAGTTCCTGTTCTTCTCCCAGTGGGAGCTTCTGCGGGACTATGTCCACCAACAGGACATCCGCATTATCGGCGACCTGCCCATCTATGTGTCGCTGGACTCCGCCGACGTATGGGCGGAGCCGCAGTTCTTCCAGCTGGACGAGGAGCTGGTGCCCAAATCGGTGGCCGGCGTCCCGCCGGATTACTTCACCGCCGACGGCCAGCTGTGGGGCAACCCCCTGTATGACTGGGACGCCATGCGGGAGGACGGCTTCGGCTGGTGGATACGCCGCATCGACGGCGCAGGCAAGCTCTATGACGTGATCCGCATCGACCATTTCCGCGGCTTTGCCAGCTACTGGTCGGTGCCCTACGGCGAGACCACCGCCAAAAACGGCCACTGGGTCACAGGTCCCGGCATGGATCTGATCGACCGGCTCAACGGCTGGTTCCCCCAGCTGGAGTTCATCGCGGAGGATCTGGGCTATCCCACGCCGGAGGTGGCGCAGCTGCTGCACGACTCCGGCTGGCCGGGCATGAAGGTGCTGGAATTCGCCTTTGACTCCCGCGACACCAGCAGCTACCTCCCCCACACCTACACGCCCCACTGCATCTGCTACACCGGCACCCACGACAACAGTCCCCTGCTGCTGTGGCGGCAGGAGGCCGCGCCGGAGGACATCGCCTACGCCATCGAATATCTGGCGCTGACAGAGGACGAGGGCTTCCACTGGGGCGTGATACGGGGCGGCATGTCCAGCGTGGCGGAGCTGTTCGTGGCGCAGGTGCAGGACTATCTGGGTCTGGGCGAGGGACACCGCATGAACATCCCCGGCACCCAGGGCGGCAACTGGACGTGGCGGCTCCTGCCCGGCGAGCTGACGGAAAAGCTGGCCGCCAGGATTGACCGCATGACCACCCTGTACGGGCGTAAAGAATAAGCACAGACTGTCAAAAAACCTGCCCGGTTACAAGTATCGGAGGGAAGGATAGTGTGAAAGGGAACCGTCAGGGTTCCCTTTCGCGTTCAATCACCCGCCGCGGCGACCAAAATCGCAAAATAAAAAACTGTTTTTTATTTTGCGATTTTGCCTCAGCTTGTCAAAAAAGTCCAAACGGACTTTTTTGACAAGCTGAAAAAGTACGCGGAACATGTGTTCTGCGTACTTTTTTCTTACTTTACCGCTGTGATGCGTCCATTCTTCACCGTAACGCCCCACGCCTCCTGCGCCGCCTTTTCCGGCAGCGCCTGCACCGCCTCGGCCAGCACCGTTATCTGCTGGTACACAGCCGCGCCGGTGGGCGAAACAGAGGTTCCCATCCGCATAGGTTCACAGAGCGCCGTGGTGCTCTGTCTCGGCTCCACGGGCAGCGCATAGTAATACAGTCCGTTTCCGCCGTCCAGCCAGTTCTGCCGCAGCGTGATCTGCGGCAGGGCGGACGGCGTTCCGGTGGTATTTCCCTTCGCGTCCACCCAGCAGGCGCTGAGCCGCAGACGCAGGAACACCGTGGTGCTCCCGGTGTTTTCCGCGGTAATATCGGACTTGACGGAGCCGGACGCGGCGGAGCCTGTCACCTCCGCGCCGTTGACCTTTTCGTGAACGGCACAGGTGACGACGGCGGGGGTAAAATCGATCTGCGCTTCCGCCCGGCGGAGCATGAAGGCCACCGCCACAGAAGCCAGCGCAACGGCGGCGGCCACGGCGATCACCGCCGCCGAGCGGCGCTTATTTTGCGGCTTTTGTAGTCTTACTGCCACGTTAGTCCCCCTTTCTGTTCACCACAGCATCGCTGCTGCCGGTGAGCCACTTCTTCTTAACGGCAGCTCCGTCAAACTTCACGGTTTTCGTTTCATCTTTTTCGATCTCCACCGTTTGCTCACGGTCAGAATACCGCCACGACCAGCTGTTCACCTGCTCCACCGTATAGCTGCCGCAGGGCAGATCGTACACGGTGGTGCTGCCGCCCTTGGGCACCGTCACCTCCACCACATAGGCAGGGTTATCCTTGGATGTCAGGCGATACACATACGTCCCATCGCCGTTGCTTTCATCCTCCGTCGCCTCTCTTGTGATGGTCACATTGCCGTACACCGCCTTGAACTGTGCATAGAACACGTTGGTCTGGGGGGCGGGAAGCAGCTCGCTGCGCTCCGGCGTCAATTTGCCGGTCGCGTCATCCACCGTTCCCTTCTCCCGCACCGGGATGGTGCATTCGGCATCCTGATACCATCCGACAAAGGTATAGCCGCTCTTGGCGGTGGGGACGGAGCCACGGAAGGCATTATCGCCCTCCACCACCTCCAGCGTGTTGTTCAATGTGCCGCCGCCATACGCCCACACGCGGTACTCCACCGTGTATTGCAGCGGCTCGTAGTAGAAGATGATCTCGTTCTGTCTGTTATCGGGACGGAGGACGATGCTCTGGCTGACGGTGGACACGCAATGATAGCCGTCAATGGACTCCGCAGCGGCCGTGACCACCGCGCCGTATTTGCCCGTGCCGTTCACAGGTGCGTGCAGCACATCGCCCTGCTGCGTGCTGTGGGGATCGCTGCCGTAGCGGAGATAGCGGACAACATAGCCCTGTGTGTTGCGAGTATAGAACACGTACAGCTCCGTGCCCTCATCGCGCACCTTAAAGGTGAAGGTGCCGTTTTCGAGCGTGTCCTCGCGCCTGTTCGCATCATCCGTGCCCCAGCGCACCACCGCCGTATCCCGCATGGTGAAGCCGCTGAATTTCTGCGGCGTGACGTTGATATAGGCGCCGATCTCGCTGATGCCCTCGGTATAGACGGTGGACTCGGTGTAGTTGGAATAGGTGCCCGGTCCCACGCGCTGCGGCTCGTCCGTGGCGGCATCCACATTTTGCAGCATGTAGTGGATGGCATAGTAGGTATTCTTGGTGTTTTTGGTATAGTAGAAGGTGACGACATTATCCGGTGAACCCACGTAGCCGCCGCTGCCGTCCTCGACCACCGCCAGAACAAGCCGCTTGTAGAAGGCGTCCGGCACACAGTCCTTCACCACCGCGAAGCGCTCTGTGACCACCGCCTTGGAGGTGGACTTGGCCACAGAGCCGGTACCGGTGGACTCGGACTCGATCAGCTCGCCTGTGCCATGATACCGGTATTCCACCTTATAGGACACCGTGGCGGCATGCACATAGTAGAATGTAAACACGTTGACGGTGGGCGCGGCCACGTTTGGCTCCTCCCCCATGGTGATGGAGTGGCTGGCCAGCGTGGGATAATAGCCGCTGTTGTTGAAGCCGCTGTACAGCTGGTTGTAGGGATCGCCCGCCTTGGGATAGAAGGTGCGGGTGCTGCCCTGGTTGGCATAGCCCCGTGTGTCCCCGGCGATCTGGCGGTGGTAGCCGCCGCCCTCGCCGGCGTAATAGATGTAGGTGCGGCTCTCTCCGCTGCCATTGGTAACGGTGTAGGCTTTTCCGTCCTCCGGGCTGTACAGGGACGCGTCGTCCAGCAGCTTCCTCCACTCTGCGTCAGCCGTTTCCTTCAGCACGTAGTGGATCAGATAGGGCTGCGCCTTGTGGCTGCCCCAGTCGGCGTACACCAGCAGATCCTCCTTCACCGCCGTATCCGTGGGGGTAAAGGCCGTCTTTTTCCCGTTTTTCAGGTAAAACCAGCCGTTGAAGCTGTAGCCGTGCCCCGACCAATCGTCGGTGGGATCATCGATCTCCTCCATCGCTAAGCCGTGATTCACGGTTCTTTTCTCTATAACGAGCGTCTCATCGCCGGTGGTCTGGTACGTCTCCATGTCCTTCCGGTTCTTGAACAGACGGACGGTATATGTCACCGGCTCCCATTTTGCATACAGGCTGATATCGTGCTCCGGCATGGTGCTGCCGGGGACGTATTCACTGCCCGGGAAGCAGCCGGGGGAGGTGTACCAGCCGCCCGGCTTATACGCGTGGTCCTCCAGCGGCTTCGGATAGGGCATCAGCAGGAGATCATGCATCCTGCCGTCCAGACCGTCCTGATACAGCACGTCATTGTACGTGAAGATCTCGTCGTAGTTCTGCGCCGTGAGTGTGTAGCTGTTCCGGTTGTAGTAAAAATTGGCGGTGTAGGATTCGCGCCCGTCGGCCAGCGTTCCATTTATCTCCCGTTCGCTGCCGCCGTCCTTATCCCGCATACAGGTAAAGCCCGGCAGGGGCGGGTCTGTCTGATCCTTGATGGTCGTGTTGTCATCGTTGGCAAAGACGGTGTCGTAGAGCATATAATACCGCGTCACCCCGTCCACCGTGCGCGCTGCCACGCCCTCATCCGTCTCATGACCCGGCAGCACCTCCACATAGAGCTTATAGATCCACTGTCGTGGAATGCTCCAGCTCACGTCGGCGCCGTTGTCGAAAAAGCCCAGAAAGTTCACCGTGCTCGCATCGCCCCACTGGCCGATCAGCTCTTTGGCATAGAGCAGATCATCGTTCAGCACAGGATACAGGCATTTGATGGTGGAGTTGGTCTTCTCCTGCGTGTACTTCACGTTGTACTCGCCGTTCCAGCCGGCGAAATAGGCGTAGTGACCCCACTGCCCCTCACCCAGATGCTCATTCGCTTTGTTGGCGTTGTAGCCGCTTCGCGCCGTCTGGATCTGGCCGAACACCTCCTCGGTGGGCCACAGGTGCAGCAGATCGGTGCCGTAGGGAACAGTGAATTCCAGATAGTGGAACCGATCGCCCTTGGCGTTATAGCCGCCGCCGTCGGGATAGGTGCCGAGGGTGTAGGTATACGCTGTGCCCGTGGGCTGCTGAATGGTGGGAAGCGCGGCCACCACGCCCCAGTCGCCGCTTTTGACGTTATACAGCAGGCTCTCCACGTCATTGACCGTCTTGCCGTCTTTCTCCGGGCGCGCACAGCTCCCCGTCTCCTGATAAAAGCCGAAGGGGCGCGTGCTGCCGCCCACCACGGAATAGATGGGTGTGTCGCTGTCGCCGGGATTGTCCGTGTCCTTGGCCGGGACATGCTCCTTGGCGTAGTAGAACCGCAGGGTGTAGCTCTTGCGGGTGTAGTAGAGGTTCACCGTGGTGGAGCCGTCGCCCTTAATGGTGACGTTCCCATCGGCTTTTTCATAGACGGAATGGCGGAAAAGCTCCGGCTTGCAGCCTTCGCCGTGGGTGTGTCCGGCGTCCTCGGTAAGCCCGCAGATGTAGGAATCCGCCGTGAGCCACGATGCATCGCCGGAGACGACCTCACCGGCGACGGCGGGGCGCTTCTGGCTGCCCATGTAGTCATATTCGGTGCCCTCTGCGTTTTTCAGCCAGTACACCACGGTGTACGTGGTGTCGGCGCTCTTCCACAGGGCGATGTAGCTGGCGTTCTCCGCCGGAACGGTGGTGGGCAGCTCGTCGACCTTGCCGTCGCCCTCGCCTTTTTCGTTCAGCTTGTCCCAGCCGACGAAGCTGTAGCCGTGGCGGGTGGGGGTAGTGGCCACAAAGGGCGTACCATAGCGGGCGTAGACGTGCTCAGAGCCGTAGCCGCCGTTGGCATCCAGCTTGACCTGATAGTAATTGCGGTCGTAGTAGCACTCGAACACGGTGGAGCCGTCCGCCGCCACCGCCTCGGGATAGTGATACAGCTTGGTGAAGCCGCGCGTCTGCTCCTCGTTCAGCCCCAGAGCTTCATTGGCGATGATGGTGCCTGTCAGGGCGCTGTCCCGCCTGTAATAGTCCACGTTCTCCGTGTACATGTCGTCGTGAATGTTCTGGAAGTAGTAGCGGACAGCGTAGGACACCGCGATGGCCTTGTAGTAGACATTGACGGTGTAGGCCTCCCCGGTGTAGTCCGCCCCCACCGACAGAGCCAGACTCTGGGCGCTCTCTGTGGCCGCGCCGGGGTCGGTGGTCGCCGGATCCGCGGGGTTCCAGTAGGGCGCATAGCCCAGATAGGTGGGGGACAGCACCTTCTGGCTGTACGGCTCGCCGGTTTTGATCGTTGCGGAGAAGCCGGTGTAGATGGGCAGCCCGGTCACAGCGTCCAGATAGTTGACGGTGACGTTGATATACTCCGGAGCGCTGCTGCGGGACACCCGGCGCGGCGTGCGTCTGGGCGCAGCCGCCGCGGACGTCTCCTGCGTCAGCTCGTCCCTCTGGCGGTTCAGAGCGGCGGCGTCCGCCTCCACATCGTAGGAGACGGTGACCTTGACGGGGTCGGAGACGCTCTCGCCGCCCACCGCGCAGCGCACCATGGCGCTGCCCTTTTCCAGCGCGGGAGACACCATGGCATACGTCAGCGTCAGGGACGCGGCGGTGGCGTCGTAGATGCTCACCCAGTCGCCGTCCAGCTGTATCTGCCACTGATAGTCCGTGTCGCCCGTCTCACTGGCGGCCTCCAGCGTAACGCGGCCGGACTGGGGCAGCGTCACCTGCGCCGTTTTTGCCCCGTCCACGGTGACGGTGACGGCGTCGGACGCGTCGCCCACCACGGTCAGGCCGCCGGGCAGCAGCTCCATAAACAGCACAAGCCCCAGCAGCAGCGCGAGCAGCCGCCGGAAGCTCATGGTTCGGTTATTGGTACATTTCTTCATTCGGCGTCACCTCCCGCTCAGCCGTTGACCCGCGCCCACGCGGTTTCCGCTGTGTCCCCGCCCTCCCGCTGCACGGCGGCCGCCTGCACGCAGATGTGCAGTGTTCCCGCCGCAGCCTGCAGCTGTGTGCGGGTCATATTCTCCGATACGTTCACCGCGCCGCCAGCGATAAGCCCGGCATCCAGCGCCGTGTTGGGCGCCAGCTCCCGATAGTAGACATTGTCCTGCAAATGCGCCCAGCCGTCGGCCACCCGCCACGTCATCAGTCCGGCCGCATCGTGATAGATGCCGTCCGCGTCCAGCGTCCAGTCGGAGCCCTTCAGCTCCACAAAGACGTATGTGGCGGCCTCGCTGCCGTCAAAGTGGACGGTCAGATCTTTTTGGGCGGCCACACCGGGCTGCACCTGCACGCTGCCGCTGTCGGTAACGGTCAGGCCGCCGAAGGTGATGACCCGTCCCTCGTCCTGCGAATGGGCGGAGGCCACATAGCGGGAGAAGGTCACGCCGGTGAGGGCGAAGGTGACCACCGCCAGATACAGCAGCCATGCCCGCAGGGGCAGGCGGCGCTTATTCGGTTTTGCCAGCTGCTTGCCTGCCATAGTCTTCTCCTGTGTCGCGTTTCTTCTGTAATACGTCCGGTACCAGCACCAGAACGGGGATCATCAGCACCAGGCACAGCGCGCCCAGCGGCGTGCGCAGGAACCGCACCGCCGCGCCCGCGCCGTGAAGCGTCAGCACCACCCGTCCCAGCACATCGGCGGGCGGCACGGTGTCCGCGTCGGCGGTGTTGTTGGCGTCGCCCTTTGTCCGATAGCCCTCCGCCGTCACCTCCGTGACGCGGTGGGTGGTGGTGTTCGCGCCGCTGCGGAACATGATGATATCCCCGGCGCTGTACGTCTCCTGCCGGTGTACGATCACCAGATCGTCGGCGCGGATGGCCGGCTCCATGCTGCCGGTGAGCACCACCGCCGTGCGATAGCCCAGAATGGCGGGACTGTCGTTGTGAAAAAGTCTCTGCGCTGCCAGTGTGTACAGATTCGCCAGCAGCACCAGCGCCAGTGCCGCCACGATCACCCCTTGCACCGCCCTGATGACGGCACTTCCGATTTTTTTAGCCACGCTTGTGTCTCCTTTTTGCGTTTATGCCTGTGATGATAACGATCAGTGCCGCCGCGCCCGGCGCCAGCACATACCACACCGGGGAGAACTCGTCGCCGGTCTTGGGAGTGGGCGTCACCGGGTCGATGACCGTGCCGCCGGAGCCGCCCTGATCGACGACGGTCAGATAGAAGCCCAGCTCCTCCACATCCGTGGCGGCGTTGCCCAGCGCCGTGTCCGCCGCGTCCTGCTGGGCGCTCACCTCAAACAGCCACGACCACAGGATGGAAAAATCCTGCCGCTGGTTGCCGCCCACGGTGCCGCTGACGGCGCGCACCACCTGCCCCTTGTCCACCCCGTTGGGAAGGACGTAGGACGTTGTGTCGGCAAAAGCCTCGCCGGTAAGGGCGGAGGTCACCGGCAGGGCGGCGTTCGTCTTTTTCTCATAGAGCACGGCGGTATAGTTCACCGTGCGCCCGGTGTTGTTTTTCAGCCGTACCACCGTTTCGCCCGCCGTGCCGGGGGCGATCACCCGCTGCCCATCGGCGGCGTTCACATTGTCGTAGCTGCGGCGGAACAGCTCCAGCCGCGCCGCGCCCTGCGCGTCCGTCTCCGTGGCGCTGTCCCACGTGAGCCGTCCGGTGGTGTAGGTCAGAATATGCTCCGGGCGGGTGCCGCTGCTGGCGTAGGTCACGCCCAGCGCCGCCGGAAGCAGGATAAGCTGGATGAGGAGCAGCGTCAGCACCACCTCCAGCCGATTGGTTTTTTCGCGGAGGCTCATGCCGTCCCTCCCCTCCCCATTCGTTTTCCGGTACGCAGGCCGTCCGTCCGCCGCGCGGGCAGACCGCCTATATACCGGAGCTCCCGCCTGCCCGCAAGGGGCAGGCGGGTTCTCGATGCCGCAGGGAACAGGGGTGTTTCCCCGCGACCCGTACAGCAAATTGGTTAAGATAGATTAGTCGACCTGGGTGACGGTGGCGGTGACCACAGCATACACAGCGGGTATCGTTTTGAGGCTTTCTGGGCCGGTTGTAGTCGCCAGATCGCCCAGATAGGTGTCCTTGACATCGGTCTGCTTCGGATGTGCAGTGCCACCCTCAAACGGCCACTCCCACGAAATCTTCAATCCACCGTTGTCTTTAGTGGAGAGATCCGTACCAGCGGGATAAGAAGCATTGAATTTAGCAAGCGCAGTTCCTACAGCTGCTTTGACTTCTGCGACTGAGTTTTTCTCCAAGCAATTGATCGTCTCGGTCGTCTCTACGCCGTTGACCATACCGGTAATCTTGAAAATCAGCGGGCAGTAGTATTCATCCTCGGAGTTCGTTTTACCGTCATTATATACCCACTTGCCGGTAAGATCAAAGCTATCTGCAGTATAAGTGACCTTCACCGCCACCTCGGGCGTTCCGCTCACAGTCACAACAGCGGCGTTATCCTTCTTAGTGCCGGGGGCTATGACTTTATACTCACCACCGGCGACAACAGTGTTCTCTCGACCTGCAATCTGGTCGTACGTTGAAGCGAAGATGTCGCCCTCACCGTGAGCTTCAACCTTTACGCCCCACATGGCTACCCTGGCATGATCCGCACCGGTACCGCTGGTCACATACTTAGCGAACGTTCCTCCCACGAAGCAGCTGGTCACCAGCACCAGAGCCAGCAGCAGGCCGGCCACGCGCATGGTCTTTCCTGTTTTCTTTGTTTTCATACGTTTCCTCCATTCTGCTCCGGCACTCCCCCGGAGCTACGTTTTTTTATTTTCTGCGCCTCCCCAGACGCGGGTTTACAGATCATTCGGCGGGTCATGCTCTCCCGCCCTACAACTCCTCGCAATGACACGTTTCCGTAGGGGACGGCGTCCTGCAGTGGAGCGCAGCGGAACAAATGCCCTTGGGGTACGACGTCCCGCCCCTGTCATTCCGAGCCAGTGACCGATGTCACTGGCGTGGGAATCCGTTTCCCGTCATTCGGCGGACTTTTCCGCCTTCAGCCGCTCCAACTCCCGGCGCAGCTGCTCCTTCTCCTCGTCACCGGCGCGGGTCTCCCGGCGGCGGCGCAGGATATCCCACACCACAAAGGCGCACACCGGCACGCCGATGAAGATCACCATGCCCAGCGGCTTTTGCAGGAACAGCGCGAAGTCGCCCACCTTGGGAATACGGCCGCTGTACTGGCCGATGATCTGGTCGGCGCTGATAGGCTCGTCCTCGGTGTTGTTGGCGTCGCCCTTGGTGACGAATTCCGTCCGGTCGGCGCTGATGGAGACGATGCGGTGGGTGACGACGATGCTGCCGTCCATAAAGGCCACCACGTCGCCCACCTTCAGCTCGTCAATGTCGGCCTGCTTGGTAAAGATCAGGTCGCCCACCTCGATGTGATCCTCGGCGGTTCCGCTCATGGAGCCGGACAGCACCACCATGGGCGCCACGCCCAGCACGGTGGGCGGCGTCTCCGGGTGGAGGGTTCCCTTAACGATAATGATGATGTTGCACACCAGAAAGAACCCGAACACCACGCACAGCACCGCGCCGATAATATGCATCGCCGCGCCGCTTTTCTTTTTTTCTGTCATGTGTTTACCCCTTCCAAAATTATTTTTATATGGACGATCCATATATACACATGCCCAAATTGTCATTCTGAGCCGGTAATGGCCACCGGCGTGGGAATCCGTTTTCCCCGAAAAAAACAAAAAACCGGCTGCAAAAACAGCGTACCCGCAGGGTACGTTCTTTTGCAGCCGGTCAATCATGCAGTCAGTCCTGTTTAGACACCTTGGCTTTGCGTCTCAGCCTTTCGGCTGATTTGCCAAATATTCGATTCTTTGTAATTATATTCTTTTTATCGTGTTTCGTCAAACGTCATCTTGCATAAATTTTGTTGTATCTTTGCGTCGATTTTTGGCGAATACGCCTATTCCAGCTCCTCAAGCGCGGCCAGCACCCGCCGGTAGGCCGTCTCCGTCTCCGCCAGACGCGCCTGCGCACCGGACAGATCGCCGCGGCGCAGGCACTCCGTCATGTCCGATGCCAGCGCCCGCAGCCGCTCCAGCCCCAGATTGGCGGCCACGCCCTTGAGGGTGTGCGCCGCGCGGAAGGCGGTCTGCACATCGCCGCGCCCCAGCGCTTCGGACAGCCGGGGAAACGAGTCGTCCAGTGGAAACAGCCGCAGGAACCGCCGGGTCGCGTCCGCGCCGCCCAGGCGCGGCGCGGCCTCGGCGGCGGTGCCGCCGACAGCACGGTAGAATTGGTCAAGCGTCATGGCGCTTCCTCCTTATGCATTCCACGATGGTGCGCAGCATCTGCGCCGCGTCCAGCGGCTTGGGAATATGCCCGTCCATGCCCGCCTCCAGACAGGCCGCCACGTCCTCGTCAAAGAGGTTGGCGGTCATGGCGATGATGGGCAGCGCCGCGTCGGGGCGCTCCATGGCGCGGATGGCGCGGGTGGCGTCCAGCCCGTCCATGACCGGCATCATCACGTCCATGAGTACCGCGTCCAGCTCTCCGGGCTTCGACGCGGCGAATGTCTCCACCGCCTCGCGGCCGTCCCGCGCCTGTACCACCTGCGCACCGGCGTCCTCCAGCAGATAGACGGCGATCTGGCGGTTCAGGTCGTTGTCCTCCGCCACCAGAATGCGGCAGCCCGTCAGGGACGGCAGCGCCGCAGGTATGGCCGCCGGCTCCGGGATGGCGCAGGGTGTCACCGGCATGCTGATCTCAAACCGGGTGCCCTTGCCGGGGGCGCTGTCCACCCGGATGGTGCCGCCGTGCTCGTCCACAATGCGCTTCACCACCGTCAGCCCCAGCCCCACGCCCTCGATGGTGTTGGCGCGGCCTGCGTTCTCCTGTGCAAAGGCCTCGAACATGTGCTTCTGGAACTCCTCGCTCATACCCACGCCGTCGTCCTCGCAGATAAACGTCAGCCGGCAGATGCCGTCCGCGTCATAGGCGGTACGGAAGCGGCAGCGCACCTCGCCGCCGGGAAAGCTGTATTTGATGGCGTTGCCGATGATATTCTGGCCGATTTGCCGCAGATACAGCGGGTTGCCCTGGAGCTCGTCATATTCCAGCGCCATCTCCGGCTCCGCCAGCGTCACGCCGCGCTCCTCCGCCTGCGCCCGCGCCAGCAGCATGACCTCATCCAGCTCCGTTGACAGGCGATAGGGCATGGTCACGGAGGCAGTTTCCTTCCGGCTCAGGCGATTCAGCGTCAGGACGTCGTTGACCAGCGCCAGAAGATAGCGCGCGGCGGTCTGCGCCTTCTCGCGGCAGTCCTGTACCCGCTCCCGGTCGTCCGGGCTGCGTCCGATGATCTCCAGCATGCCCATGATGATGTTGATGGGCGTGCGGATATCGTGGCTCATGCTGCGCAGGAAGTCCGTCTTAGCCTGATCCGCCGCGGTCGCCCGCTGCACCTCGGCCTCCAGCTGCCGCTGGTAGATCTTCTCCCGGCGCTTGCGCTCCTGATCGGCGCCCATCAGAAGCAGCAGCATCACCACCACCGCCGCCGCGTATACGCCGAAGACGGCGATGACCGCGTTGCGGCCTCGGGCGATCACATAGCTCTCCGCCATGAATACATACAGGCGGTAGTCCCGATACAGGCCGCGCACGCCGAGAAACGCCCCGTTGGTGTTGATCCGTGTCATGGTGCTGCCGCCGCCGGCCTCGTCCAGCGCACGGATCAGGGCGACCTGCGAAACCGGCTTTCCATGCTGCGTCTCGTCGCTGGAGCCGATGACCGTCTCGCCGTCGGTGATATAGGCATAGACCCTGCTGCTCAGCACCGTCTCATACCCGGCCAGCAGGCTCTCCACCGACGACTGATAGGCCGCCAGCTCGCCGGTCCTGCGCAGGCGGGCGCAGAAGATGACGCCCGGCGCGTCCTGCCGCGCCACCGCCGCGATGTCATAGAATTCACCGTTGCGGGTCAGGCGCTGGGAGAATATTTTTTCCGGATACTGCCGTATGGCGGCGATGGCGCTGCCGGTGTACAGGTCGCCCTCGCCGCAGGCAAACTCCGGCTTCAGCTCGCCATCCAGCACCAGCACGTCGGTCATTCGCTGGCGCTGTGCGTAATCCTCCAGATATTCGTCTGTCCAGATACCGGGCAGCAGCACGCCGGATGTGGCCAGCTCCGTCGCCTGCTCCGTCAGGCGCACAAGGCTCTTCACCTCGTCCGCCACGATGATCTCCCGGTAGGTGACGCACTGGCGCTCAAGATAGTGCACCGTGCGATCCATGGTGCGCTGGGCGTCCCGGCGGCCGAGATATATACCCACCAGCGCCGTGGCCGCAACAGCCGCAAGCCCCACCGCCAGCATGATCAGAAGGGCGGCCTTGTTGGAAATTCTCTTCATCATGGCGTCACCCCGCCAGGGCCGCTTCCGCGTCCACACCGTGTCTTGTCAGAATATCCGCGATGGTGCCGTCCTCCTTCATCTCCGCCAGCACCGCGTCCAGCTGCTCGGCCAGACCGCGGTCGTCCTCCAAGCCGAAGGCCGCACCCAGCCCCACACGCAGCAGCTCCTGCTCCAATATCCGGTAGCTGCCCGTATGGTAGCTCATAAAGTGCCGGTAGGCCGTCTCGTGGCCGGCTCCGGCATCCACGTAGCTCTTGTTCAGCGCGGCGAACACCTCGTCCATGCTGACGAAGCTGTACACGTTCTGTACCTGCTCCACGCCGTCCACCTGATGGTTCAGCAGCAGCTCCTCCGGTCTGGAGCCGTTCTGCACGGCGATCCTCTTTCCGTTCAGATCGCTGAGCCGGTAAATGCCGCTGTCGCTGCGTACCACCATCACCTGACGGCTGTACATATACGGCCCTGCCCACTGGTAGCGATCCTCGCGTCCTGTCATGGAAAAGCAGCCCCAGAGACAGTCCACCGTGCCCTGCTCCAGCAGGATGTCCTTGAACTGCCATGCGATCTTCTGAAATTCCGGCTCGTATCCCATACGGCGGCAGGCTTCCGTGGCGATCTCCACATCAATGCCGGCAAAGGAGCCGTCCTCGTCCAGATAGAAGTACGGCTCGTAGTTATCGCTGCC
>ENA-ORTG01002180-ORTG01002180.1-human-gut-metagenome-genome-assembly--contig:-NODE-2180-length-16233-cov-4.542960_pt1 | contig 16233 bp, 9 predicted proteins | sample MGYA00241906_ERZ509176 | MGnify/ENA primary metagenome ERZ509176 (study PRJEB26280, sample SAMEA2338811) | human gut metagenome | biome: human gut; feature: human-associated habitat; material: faeces...
GAACAGTCTCTGCGACTACCTTACCTAAGATGTTAGTGATAACTACTGACTTACCGGCTGCACCTTGAACAGTTACAGTACCGTTGCCAGCGATGATAGATACACCTTCAGCGTTAGCGCCTTCGATAGATGTTACCATATCCTCAGCGTCAGTCTTTTGGTATGCGTTGAAGATCAAAGCACCGTCAGAGCCAGTCTTAGCTGCGCTAAACTCTGAATCACCACGAGTCAATACCAAGCAACCATTCTGCATCTTCAACCAAGCGGCGAACTCCGGAGCGATAGAACCTTTAGTTGCTTCCGTGCCATTTGTCAAGTTAGCCTTACCGGCGTCTGTAGAACCTGAGATCTCAGTGCCATTCTTATCATAGATATTAGACTCGAACAAGAATTCATTGTTCTCACCCTCTTCGCCATCCACATAAGCTTGAGCGGCCTTCAACGGAGATACATAGCGGAATGACCAAGTAACATTCTTGTGAGCGTCACTTCTCAAATCGATTACACGATCCATCAGGCGATTCTCCTTATAGAACTTCAAGATCTTAGCCGTGTCGATCTTAGCCGGCTCAACTTTCTCGAAGCCATTTGTCAATACAACCAACGTATCACCCATCTTGATAGCAGGTACGAAACCTACGCGAGTATAACCACCCTTGATATCCATATAAGGAGCGTCAAAACCGTTAGCCTTTACAGAATCGGAGAAGTTAACCAAATATTTACCATAAGCGAAACCTACCGTTGAACGAGTAGCGTGAACGCATTCGTATGGATCCTCAGTCGGAGTTCCGTCCGGTTTGATGTGTGGAGTTCCCTCTGTACAAGGATGTGTAACGATAGACAAATGCTGGTCTTGACGAGCCACGGAGATCAGATACTGCGGTTTGATATAACCCAAGCCACGTTTCACCCAAGCTGTATCCACATGGAACACCAACTTACCATTAGCCTTATCCTTGTTCCAGATACCGGCGTAGTCTACGGTCTTGTCTTGCAAATTCTCATTCCACTCATCCATCAAGTACTCACCGCGGATCTTCTCCTTGAAGATGATGCTATCAGCGGCGTCATTTTTCTTCTCGCCTAACAACTCGTTGTTGAAACGACGGTACAACGGAGTATTATCCGGCTCTACCGTGAAAGCAGAAGTACGAGTCTCGTTCAAGATCTGAACTTTCAATACGGCACTCTTACCGTCATCAGCCGTACCTACTTTATGAGTTAACTTATCGAAAGCTTCATCGCTTGATGCGTTCTTAATGATCGCACGCTTCCAAGCATTTCCTTCCTTAACAGGATAAGATTCTACGATCGCATAGAAATGCTTCTCACCATAATGGTTATTCTCTTTGAAGAAGAATGTATCAACAGCATATTTGTTGTCTACAATTGTCTGACCATAGTTGTGAACACCCATAGAATATTTCTCATTGTAAGCCTCAACCAAAGACTTTTCACCATCTACAGTCTTAACTACATAGTTTGTTCTTTCCAAGCGAGCGATACCCAAGCGAGCCAATACCTTACCCTCTTTTGAGTCATCAGCCTTTCCGTAACCATAACCATAGCCAGAAGTAGAACCCTCTTCCAACATATAGCGACTAGCAGTCTCTTTCACATAGTTTACAGAGTCCTTATCAGCACCGTTTGCCATCCAATAGCTATCAGTGAACGGGTTCAAGTAGTTGAATACATACTTGTTAACCATCAAAGAATCTGTCGGGATATAACGATAACCCAATTTCTTGTCACCCAAGATCTTCGTATCAGTGATGCGAGTGAAAGTAGCCTTAGTCAAATCCTTGTTTACTCCATTAAACGTTGCGTTACCAACAATCTCGCCTTTCTCATTCAAACGTAGTTGAACAGAAGTAGCATTCAATTTAACCGGATACTCACGGTTCTCAAAGTTTACAGGAGATGTAGCTTTCGCTTTATCAGCAGTATAAACCTTGGTTACCACCCATTGATAAGCCGGCATGTGAGTAGGATCTTGCTCATCCAAAGTTACCCATTGAGCCTCGTTGTTAGCATCATCATCATTCAGATGGATAGGAGCAGCCAATACTTGTCCCTTGGCATTCTTAATGATATACAGACCCTCATCCAAGGAAGTCTTATCGCTAGAAGCCACACAGCCATTTAAACCGAAACCAATCTTCGTATTGATAGCCTTGTAACCGATTGTAGCGATACGCTCAGCAACCGTGTAGTTCTGCAACTTAACGAATAATTGATCCGCATTTTTATCGGCATCCTCACACCATATATCGTGATATACATAAGTAGTAGCAGATTCACCTACACCATAATTATTCGCATAGTTATAGACAGGAGCATCCTTCCAATAGCCCTTCTCACCGGCAGGTTTCGTATTGTCTCTCATACGAGCCTCTTTCACTTGGATAAATAAGCTATCCACAGAAGGACGATAGGTGAACAAGAACTCATGCTGTTTTGCAAGCATATCTGTCGTTACCGCATTCTCATAACCCTTAACCTCCGTATCAGACCAACCAAACTTCAAGAACTCAATACCCACACCATTAGCGGCAGTATCTACCTTCAAGTAAGTCTTCTCCTTATCGTCTTTCTTTACGATATAAACGAAGTTATGGTCTGCAGCAGCATTACCTGTAGTGGCCAAGGCTTTGATCTCGTTGGCTGAGAACGGGTTCACGTCTGCGTTTGCATCTGGAGTGAAAGTTAACTTGTTCTTATTATCTTTCAAATACTCGTTGATCTCGTCTGCGCTCAACACATACGTACCGGCGTTAAACAAAGTCAACTTCAACGTTCCTAAAACAGTATGATCTACCGTTCCTGTCACATCCGTAGTAGGTCTTTCACGATAAGCCACATCAGCGTTGACTGCTTTTGTAGAGACAAGGCCAGTCGCAGGATCTACTTGCATAAGCAATACCTTATCCGCCTCAGTATATGTGTACATAGGCATACCAGCTTTCAGCTTACCACCGTCCTTTGTCCATGTGGGAGAGAATGCCCAACCACCAAAAGATTGTCCTACAGCAGAAACACCAGCCTCATCAAAGGCTAAGATAGCACCCGTAGACTTGTTGATGAAGTCATAAATAGGCTCTTGTCCCTTATTCTCAGATTCTGTGATCTGTACACACCATAAAGTAGTCTTAACATCCAAACCTGAAGCATTAACCGCAACCATTTTATACTTATCGCCCTCTACAACAAGTACATGTTCTACTCCGTTGATTTTAGCTCTTAACTGATAAACGCCAGCAGGAGTAGCAGATGTCAGATAAGGAACCTGTCCTGCGTTAGCGCCGCGCTGAGCACTCGTCAAGTCTGCCGCATTAACCGTAAAAGCAGACCCTAGAAGCAAGCTAGCGCATAAAAGCGTAGAAAACTTTTTGTTCATAAATCGAAAATTTAATATTAATAATAGTGTTAATTAAATATCATTCAACATATTAACCGATCACCTCCTATTCGAAAACGACTAGTCTAAACGATCGTTTAGATCTTGCGTTTTTAGACGCTTGAGAGGGAGGTTCGTTGAAGGAATCGCTTGTTTGGTAAATGATAACCTATCCTATTGATAAGAAAGAGGATAAGTGAAAAAAAAATAGCTCGGAAGGGTTGCAAGTATCGAAGAAACGCGTACCTTTGCAAATGACTAAAAGAATCGATCGTTTAGACTAGCCGTTTCTATCTATTATATAATGTACGCATGTACATTATATATGGTATCCATCCATAACCGCATAATAAATACAAAATACAAACATTCACATGCAATCATTGCAAATACTACAAACGTATAATCCAAGGCTTGTCAAGCCATAAGCTTACGAGTTGAGAAGTGATTAGTTATTCACTTGGAGAACTTTATGCTAGCGGCTTAGTCTATTATTTAATGTTATCTTTATACGTGAAAAGAATAAGTCAACCATACCAAATTTGATCTCTTAAAAAGTACAATAAGCCTAATATTTAAAGATTGTTATTTATATTTCTGATAATCAGCGTATAATAAGAATTGATCAAAATGGGAGCCGATTACTATCCATAGTATTTTGCACTACTATTAATACTAATCGTACTTTCTATAAATAGTAAAGCTGACTACCATGAATCTGCTTTTTAAGAAATATACAATAAACAGGATGTGCGATACGAAAATAAACCTTACCTTTGGAGCAGTAATCACCTAAAACCATTTAACTATGGCACAATACGTAGACATCATGACTGATGCTGGATTTAAGGCTGTCTTCCAAGACAAGCAAGTTACCATCAAGTTCCTTAACGCCGCCCTAGCCGGCGAACGACAGATCAAGGACATCACCTACCTCGACAAGGAGATCAAGCCAGAGACCGTCGAGAACCGTACCATCATATTCGACCTGCTCTGCGAGGACGTGTCCGGGGCCAAGTTCATCCTAGAGATGCAGAATTGTCCCCAGTACTATTTCTTTAACAGAGGTTTTTATTATCTTTGTCGCATGGTGGCCCGGCAAGGACAAATCGGCAAGCAATGGCAATATCGGTTGCTACCCATCTACGGAGTTTATTTCTTGAATTTCAAGTTGCCGGAGTTCACAGACTTCCGTACAGATGTTGTCCTCGCTAACGAGAGGACGGGAAAGGTGTTCAATGAGATCAAGATGAAGCAGATCTACATATCGTTCCCGTTATTCAGTTTAAGCAAGGAGGAGTGCAAGAGCTCCTTCGAACGTTGGATTTATACATTGAAGAATATGAACCTATTTGAACAATCTCCCTTCAAGGAGGAACAGGAGACCTTCCTTCGCTTGCTGGATGTGGCGAACGTCAACTCACTCAGCGAAAAAGAACGTGCGATCTACGAGGAAAACCTAAAGAATTATCGGGATTGGTATGCGACCATCGATTACGCACAAACGGAAGGGATTGAAAAAGGAATGCAGGAAGGAATGCAGAAAGGGATCGAGAAAGGGATCGAGAAAGGCCGTCAAGAGGAAAAACTCCAGATAGCCCGAAAGATGAAGGAGCAAGGACTTGACTCCGAACTTATCGCCCAATGCTCCGGACTTTCTGTTGAAGACATTGAGCGACTATAACCCGAATCAACCGATTCGATTCAATTCGATCCGGGCCGCTTCCATCCACTATCCGGAGGAAACGGCCCGGATTACTTTCGTACATTCACGATACCTAGAAAGCGTAATTAAAATCCAACGGAATAAAGAAACTGACGATTGTTCCGCTCCCCATCCCCTTCTCCTTGCTTTGGACCGAATAGGTGATCTTCTCTTTATTTCTCCTATTCAACAATAGGATCGTACGGTAAAGGACTTTCGTACCCATCCCCGTACCGTTCATATGTCCCGCATTCGTAAACGGACGATACCCGGGTCCATTATCCTCTATACGGATATGGATGCCTTTCCCGTCGCGCTCCACGAAAACAGATAATCGCTTCTCGCCCTCGATCGCACACAAGCCATGTTTCACGGCATTCTCTACGGGTATCTGGATCAGCATGGCCGGGAGATAGATTGCGTCCGTGTCAAGGGAGGGATCGAGATTCCATTCCAGACGGAAGTCCGGCCCTAATCCTTGCGCCTGCAAATTCAAGTAAGTCCGGACAAAGCGTAATTCTTCCTCCAACGTGATACTAAGCTTTTCCGTGATCTCCAAACTACTACGTAACAACTCCACCAATCCGGAAAGTTGCGTACGGCGGGAACTTCCTTCTTCCTCCGAGCTAATCTCCCGGTTCAATATATTGAATATAAAATGAGGGGATACACGGTTGCGAATACTCTCCATCTTTAACTTCGTCACCTGATCGATATGGCTTAACCATTGGGCATGCCGTTTACGTTTCATAAAGTAATAAGCCATGCCGCTGACGATCGACAAGATCGCAAAAAGCAAGATCCAAACCCAACGGCTCATTTCCAAGTATTCCATCCGGCCGGCCTGTTGTTTAATAATAGCCTCCCGCTTGAGTAAAGTCGTATCTTGGCTATAACGCATATCGATCTCGGCGACACGCATCTGGGTTCGTTCGCTACGAATATTGTTCTCAATGACGCTATTCTTCGTTTGGTACTCATAGGCACGCCTAAAATCGCCCGTGGTAGCGAAGTAATTCTGCAAGTTCTTATTACGGATCGCTACCATCTTGGGATCTATGCCTACCGTATCCGTGTAACTCCTCAACAATTGATAAGCCAGCCCGGAGTTCCCCTCTTTTAAGGCTAGCGAAGCCTTCAAGGTCGTCAAATGGTACAAGGCCGTCTTATTATTATAGGTATGGAAGTACCTAAACCCTTTTTCCAGATAAAAACGAGCGGAATCCAACTGATCCAGACATAGATAGATCTCCCCTAAATTGATCTCGCATACGTTAGTATAGAAATCCATATGAGTAGGACGTACCACCTCACGGGCTTTCAAGAACCAAGGAAGCGCCTTCGCATACTCTTCCTTGTAATAATAGTAATTTCCCCGGCTATTGCAAAAGGTGAATTTCTCGCTCAAGTTACGAGAATCCAGTTCTTTCTCCGCCAAACGGTAAAAGTGATCGGATAAGTCAAAGTCCCTCAATTCCATATACGTCTCGCCCAAACCAAAATAAATAGGAAAGGACATCCGATCCATAATACCCAATGAATCACTCACGAAAAGAGCTTGGCGAAAGTAGCGGGCTCGCTGATCGTAAGCTCCTTTCCGGGTATATATATCCGCTATATTGATATAAATATCCGGGATTTTATGCTCCATCTCACTCTGCCGGATCTCTTGATACGCCTCGGAATAGCAAAGGAGGGCCGAATCCGTTTTATCCAAAAATGAATAATAATTGCCAACCGTATTTTTCAACGTCCCTAAGAGTCCATGTATCTTGGGAGACATCGGTACACGGTCGCAATAATCTATAATTGACCGATGTAAAACAAACCCGGAATCATATACACTATTTGCAAAATAAATCTGGCTTTTAACCGCAAGTAATTTATAATATTTATCGCTATCTTTAGTTAGACTTAAAGCTTCATCCAATGCGGAATGAGCATATCGAGGATTCCGGTAAATCGAATCCATAGCCATATGTTCCAAAGAGTCAATCCGCAGGTTATCAGAAAAAGCAAATGTTTTTTCCGGTAGCTTTCCACAAGAAAACAGAAACACAAAATGAAATAGCAATAATAAAATGGACATAAAAGTCATACACACCCTATATTTCGTCATCATCTTGGCGGTTTTAAAGTTCATATGCAAAAATATTTAAAAATTTAATCTACGCAATTATTTCTCCTAATAAATATCGAAAATCGATTACATTTGTAAATCTAAAATAGAGTACACATGAAAAACTTGATGATTCCTGCGCTGGCGTTATTTTTATCGGCGGCGGCGCAAGCAGACGACAGTCCGTTATGGATGCGTTACTGCGCGATCTCCCCGGACGGGCAGACGATCGCATTTTCTTACCAAGGGGATATCTACACGGTCCCTTCTTCCGGAGGAAAAGCCCGGCAGTTGACAACACATCCGGCGCATGATACCCGTCCGGTCTGGTCGCCCGACGGACAGAGAATAGCCTTCGCCTCCAACCGTAGCGGCAACTTCGATGTATTTCTCATGAACAAGGAGGGAGGGGAACCTAAGCGGCTCACCACCCACTCCACAAACGAATATCCCACTACCTTTAAGGACAACGGACACATCTTGTATCTAGCCAACGTATTGCAAGACGCCAAGGATATCCAATTCCCCGGCACCCGCTTTATGCAAGTCTATGAGATAAGCACGGACGGAGGAAGGCCGGATTTATATTCTTCGTTATACATGGAAAATATAGCCCTCAGCAAAGATGGCAGTAAATTATTATACAATGACTACAAAGGTTACGAGGACCCTTGGCGCAAGCATCATCAATCTTCTATCACCCGTGATATCTGGTTATGTACGCTTGGAAAAGATCGCTCTTTCCAGAAAGTAACCACTTTTGGCGGTGAGGATCGTAATCCTGTATGGGCCGCGGATGGGGCGTCTTTCTATTACCTAAGCGAGGAGAAAGGAAGCTTTAACATCTTCAAGAAGGATTTGGCAGGCAACAGCGAGAAACAAATCACGACGCATACCACCCACCCCGTGCGTTTCCTTACCTCCGATAATTCCGGGACTCTATGCTATAGTTACGACGGCGAGATCTATACCGTTAAGGAAGGCCAGAAACCTGCCAAGGTGAATATCCAGATCGTCGCGGATAAGATCGAGAACGACGTGATCCATCGTCTTCTGACCGATGGAACTACGGATATCGCCGTCTCCCCGAATGGAAAAGAGGTAGCGTTTATCACTCGTGGCGATGTTTACGTAACTTCTATTGAATACGAGACGACTCGTCAAATCACGAACACGCCACAACAAGAGCGCAATATAGATTTCAGCCCCGACGGACGTTCATTGGTATATTCCGCCGAACGGGAAGGAACATGGGGAATCTACGAAAGTAAACTTACACGTGACGAAGATAAGCAATTCACGTACGCCCCGGAATTGAAAGAGGAGCCTCTTGTCGTCTCCGGACAAACCTCGTTCCAACCCTTATACTCTCCGGATGGTAACGAGGTGGCTTTCCTTGAGAACCGCACCACCTTACGTGTTATCAACCGAAAGACCAAGCAGGTCCGCACCGTATTGGACGGGAAATACCTCTATTCGTATAGCGATGGAGACCAGCATTTCCAATGGTCGCCAGACAGCAAGTGGTTCTTGGTTGATTACATCTCCATCGGAGGATGGAACAATACGGATATCGCCCTCGTGAAAGCGGACGGTAGCGGCGAGGTAACGAACCTGACGGAAAGCGGTTATTCGGATGGCGACGCGAAATGGGTATTAGACGGTAAGGCCATGATCTGGTCCTCCGACCGTGCCGGTTTCCGCAGCCACGGTAGCTGGGGTGCTGAGCGGGATGTGTACATCATGTTCTTCGACGGTGAGGCTTACGATAAATTCCGCCTCAGTAAAGAAGAACTGGCCTTGGTAGAAGCGGATGAAAACAAAGATAAGGACGAGGATAAGACATCCGATAAAGATTCCGATAAGAAAAAAGAGGATAAGGATAAACCTGTAGCCCCCTTGAAGTTTGATTTGGAGAACCGCAAGGACCGGATTATTCGCCTGACCGCTAATTCATCCTCATTGGGAGACGCCGTACTCGCCCCGAAAGGAGATAAACTATATTATTGCGCCGCTTTCGAGAAAGGCTTTGATTTATGGGAACACGACTTGAAGGAAAAGTCCACTAAATTACTGCTCAAGAATGTCGGTCGAGGCACTCTATTCGCCGATAAGAAAGTAGAGAACCTTTATCTTACCGCCGGCGGTAAACTGAAAAAGATAGAGTTGAAGGATAGCAAGGAAAAACCGATCGCTTTCAAGGCCGAGTTCGCTTATCGTCCGGCAGAGGAGCGTGCTTATATCTTCCACCACGCTTGGCGTCAAGTCTTGGATAAGTTCTATGATCCGACACTCCGGGGCATGGATTGGAAAGGGTATGAGACCGCTTACGCCCGTTTCCTTCCGCATATCAACAACAATTTTGATTTCCAAGAGATGCTTTCCGAGCTATTGGGCGAGTTGAACGGCTCCCATACGGGCGCTCGTTACAATCCGGGACTAACCGGGCCGGAAACCGCCAGCTTAGGCGCTTTCTTCGATAACGCATACACGGGCGACGGATTGAAGATCGAGGAAATCATCGCCAAAGGGCCGCTGACATTGGCCGACAGCCAGATAAAGAAAGGCTGTATCATCGAGAAGATAGACGGAACACCGATAAAGAAAGACGCCGATTATTATCCACTGCTAAGCGGTAAAGTCGGTAAGAAAGTAATGCTTTCTGTCTATGATCCTACCAGCAAACAGCGTTTCGAGGAACAGGTAAAAGCGATCAGTAACGGAGAGCAATCGAACCTCCTTTATAAAAGATGGATCGAGAATTGCCAAGAAACCGTAGATAAATTATCGAACGGACAAATCGGATATGTACATGTGAGAGGTATGAACAGCGAGAGTTTCCGCGAGGTCTATTCCGCCTTATTAGGCCGTTGCCGGAATAAGAAAGCCGTGATCGTGGATACCCGCCATAACGGAGGTGGCTGGTTGCATGATGATCTGGCTACCTTATTGAGCGGCAAGGAGTATCAGCGCTTCGAGCCTCGCGGACAATACATCGGTAGCGATCCTTACAATAAGTGGACCAAACCGTCCTGTGTCTTGATGTGCGAGGATAATTATTCGAACGCTCATGGTTTCCCTTGGGTTTATAAGACCTTAGGTATCGGCAAGCTGATCGGCGCCCCGGTTCCGGGAACCATGACAGCCGTATGGTGGGAAACGCAAATCGATCCGACCTTGGTATTCGGTATCCCGCAAGTAGGCGTGAAAGATATGCAAGGCAATTATCTGGAAAACCAACAATTGCAACCGGATGTCGAGGTGTACAATACTCCCGAGGCGCAGCTCTCCGGCGAGGACACGCAATTAAAAAGAGCGGTAGAAGTGATGCTGCAAACTGTAAAATAGCTTTTCTAGGCCTCGGAAATGACTTTTCAACCTTGTAAAATGCTTTCCGAGGCCTCAGAAACGACTTTTCAACCTTGTAAAATGCCTTCCGAGGCCTCAGAAACGACTTTTCAACCTTGTAAAATGCCTTCCGAGGCCTCGGAAATGACTTTTCAACCTTGCAAGGTGGTTTCCGAGATCTCGGAAGCCTCTTTCACTCACATCGAACAGAAGAAAGAAACGAAAAACGGAACTGTGAAGTCCACCAAGATTCCGTGAAAGATAGAGACAAAGACCAAATCCTTTCCGCAATAACGGGTGATGATCGGCAATGTCGTATCCATCGTAGTAGCTCCTCCCGCGCAGATCGGAGATAGCCTTCCGAAATATCTAACGAACAACGGAGCGCCCAGCAAGGCGAATATCTCACGGATAATATTAGCGATCAAGGCGATCGTTCCTAACTCCGCCGCCAATTGAGCCCCCAGCGTCGGTTCTTTTAACTCTGTTATCAAGATGGAGGATAATGAATAATAGGCGAAACCGCTTCCGACCGCCAAACAATCGAACACACTCCATTTGGTAAGAGCAAGGCTGATCAGGGCCGAGAAGCTCAACGTCCCGATAATAGTAGCCAGAGGCACCAATAAGAGTTTCGGCCGTATACTCGATAAAATCTCTTTCAGTTTCTTATCGCTTCCGATGCTAATCCCTACTTGAAACATCAAGAGGTAAAGTACATAAACCGTTATATCATTCTCGATAATGACCCCGGGCAGATAACCGCTCCATCCCAGCAAGCACCCCAAGGCAAAGAAGCCCACGACGATCAAACTCCCTTTCATCCCCGGCTCCTTTCCTTAAAAAAGAAATGATAAACTCCCCACGCCGCCAAGACGCTACCCAACGTACCGGCCGAAGCGATCAACAAGGCTTGCCCGCCCAACGTCGTAAGATTATTCACGATAGACTCATTGGCCCCTACCGAAATTCCCAGCAGGAACAAAAGAAGAAGAATCGTATAAGAAATAGGCTTACCGATCTTTTGCAGCCATTCTACTTTACGAAAGAAATACCCGACGGCAATGCCGCAGAACATGATTCCGATTACTGTAAACATCCCTTTGTAGTTTTTGCCGCGAAGTTAACAGAAACTCACAGTACCACAAAACGGCTACTTCTTCGTTTTCTTGAATTTCACGGGAATCTGCATACCTCCGGCGTCGGCCATTCCCTCTAACTTATTTCCTTTCTGGGTCATAGTTAAATCTACAGGCGTTCCATCCACATAAAAAGAACTGGTATAGGTATCTCCTTTCGCCTTGATATCGTTTATCTCCAAGGTACTACCTTGTATATTCACTTTAGCGGTCAACTTGCCGTTCTCTTGCTTTATCTGCAAACTGCCATCTTGATATCCATACGGAGCGTCGGGGGCAGAGAAGGACCAATCGCCTACGAGCTTACTGAGATCAGCGGCTTTATCCTGCGCCGAGATCGTGATACAAAACAAAAGGCATAAAAGGGTGGTAAAGACTTTCTTCATGTTCGTTCCCATAATCTTATGAATTAAATGAGTAATAGATTTAAATAACGTTCCAAATGTAGTGATTAATTTTCGATCTTCCGAGATATGTTCTAATATACGAGCATCAAATTCTTTCCCCAAAGGAGGTAATGCCTCGGCCTCATGAGATACGAACCAAGCCTTATAGGGCAATAAGTCGGGAGGTATCACCGCTGAGGAGAAAAACCGGCGTAATTCCCGCTCTTCCTCCACGGATGTGGCGCATTCCCAATATTTATCCAGCAACTTATTTATTCGTTGATAGTCCATACACGATCCATAAACAGATTACCTTACCGCATACCGCTCCATCCTTTCCTTATTTCCGGAATACGTTTCCCTCAATGCCAGATTACGCACTACCATCATGCAATAGGAAGGTAAGTTCTCAATGACAATCCAGCTATCCCGGTCTTCCCAAACCTTAAGCAGGGCTTCCTGAACGATCTGCTCAGACTGCTCCACGTCTCCGGTAATCCGGAAAACAACCCGGAAAAGGTTGTTCTTCAGCGGCAATATCTTTGTCGTAAATTCGTTTGTTCCCATACTTTTTTTTATCTATAAGACGAGCCAAGCCCGAAAAAGGTTGCAGATTTTAAAGGGAAATTTCCAATATTCCCCCAAAGCCATTATCTTTGTGACAGATGATTGATAATTCGCTTATTACAAACTAAATCAATAATAACAGTGAAAAGAACGATCTTATTTTTTCAGGCCGCTCTTGCCTGCCTGCTGGTAGGATGCAAGCAAGCGCCGGAGTCGCCGCGACTACAAGACGAGGTGAGGTATGTAAACCCATTCATCGGAACCGGGTTCCATGGACACACATTCCCCGGAGCTACCCGTCCGTACGCGATGGTACAACTAAGCCCGGATACCCATATCTTGGGATGGGACGCGAGCAGCGGTTACCATTATGACGACGACCATATCTATGGATTCAGCCACACGCACCTTTCCGGTACGGGTATCGGCGATCTGGGTGACGTAGCCTTATTGCCTTTCTCCGGTGGAGATTCCATCAAACCGGTAGCTACCTTCAAGAAAGACACTGAGAAAGCGACACCGGGGTATTATGCCGTACGCTTGGATAACTTTGGCATCAACGTGGAATTGACTTCTACGGATCGTGTAGGTTTCCATAAATATACATACGACAATCCCAAAGAACGTCGTGTCCTGCTTGACTTAGGGCATATCCTTCAACCGAACTGGGGACATAAGCTGATCGGTAACCAATATTTACTTGTAAACGACTCCACGGTGGAAGGAACCGTGAAGACACAAGGTTGGGCACATTTCCATTCTATGTCATATCGGATTACTTTCTCGGAACCGATCGAGACCGTATACCAATACATCGGAGGGAAATTACGTAAAGATTCCTTGTTCTTACGCCTAAATACGGCAGAAGATTTGAAGTTCCATTACAAATTCGCTGAAAAGGCACAACCGCTTTATGTAAAAGTAGCCTTATCCGTAGTCGATCCGGAAGGCGCCGAGAAGAATCTCGAGGCAGAATTGCCCGGATGGGATTTCGATAAGACCCGTGAGGAATCAACGCATATTTGGAACGAGGCGTTAAACTTGATCCAGATCGAGGCAGATCCGAAAGTCATGGTCAATTTCTATACGGCGCTCTACCATACCATGATCGCCCCCTTCGCTTATCAAGACGTGGACGGACGTTATTTGGGTATGGACAAGAAAGTGCATACCGCCGAACCGGGTTACGTAAATTATTCCGTATTCTCCTTGTGGGATACGTTTCGTGCGCTTCATCCGTTAATGACAATCATTAATCCGGACTTAGCGACAGATTGGGGTAAGGTACTCGTGCAAGGTTATAAAGAAGGTGGAATATTACCCAAATGGCCTTTAGCCTCTAGTTATACAGGTTGTATGGTAGGATATCCGGCCGTCTCGGTCCTCGCCGATCTTGTAGCGAAAGATTTAGCAGAAGGTGATATGAGCACGTGGGCGGAAGCCGGCGCACGTTCTTCCGTTTACCGTGAGGATCTTGCCGAGAAGTTCAAAGGAACCCGTGAGTTGGATCTGATCACGATGCACCCTTACTATAAGGAGAAATATGGTTTCGTCCCCGCCGACTCTGTTCCCGAATCCGTATCGTGGGGATTGGAGATGGCATACGAGGATTGGTGTATCTCCCAAATCGCCAAGAAGGCAGGCAACATGGAGTTGGCGAATGAGTATGCCAAGAAAGCCGAATACTACAAACGCTATTTAGATCCCGAGACGAAGATGATGCGTCCGGTAATGGGCGACGGTTCTTTCCGTACTCCATTCAACCCTCGCTATTCTTCGCATATGAAAAGCGACTATACCGAAGGGAATGCCTTCCAATGGAGTTTCTTCGCACCACATGATATGGATAACTTCATCGCCGCTATCGGTGGCAAGAAAGAGCTGGAAACACGTTTAGACACCTTATTCACCACCTCTTCCCAGATTGACGGGGCGGAAGCCTCCGGAGATATTACCGGATTGATCGGCCAATACGCTCATGGAAACGAGCCGAGCCACCATATGGCCTATCTTTATAACTGGACAGATTCTCCATGGAAAGGGCAAGGGTATTTAGATTATATCATGCAGAATTTCTACACGAACGAACCGGATGGTATCATCGGTAATGAGGATTGCGGACAGATGTCTGCTTGGTATGTCATGAGCGCCCTAGGTTTCTATCAGGTAAGTCCGGGTATTCCGGTTTACACATTGGGCCGTCCAATGGTAAATAAGGCTTCTATGCACGTAAAAGGCGGTATTTTCGAGATCGTGGCGACCAACAATAATCCCGCCAATAAATACGTTAAAGAAGTCAAGCTAAACGGTAAAGTCCTAGAGACTCCTTTCATCAGCCACTCCGATATCATAAATGGAGGTAAGCTTGAGTTTATCATGACCGATCAACCGGTAAAATAAATTCATATAAAGAAACATAAAAACAAAGGGCGAATCAGTACACTGGTTCGCCCTTTATCTTATATTTGCCCTCAAACGATTAAATTGAAAAGCTATGTTACTCACAACAACTAACACGATCGAAGGAAAAGAAATTACCCAGTACTTCGGAATCGTATCCGGTGAAACGATCATCGGAGCGAATGTATTCAAAGATTTCTTCGCAGGCATCCGGGATATTGTCGGAGGACGTGCAGGTTCTTACGAGAGTGTCTTACGCGAAGCGAAAGAAACGGCCTTGAAAGAAATGAGCGATCATGCGGCACGAATGGGCGCAAACGCTGTAATCGCCGTAGATCTAGATTATGAGACCGTAGGAGGAAGCGGAAGCATGCTGATGGTTACCGCCGCCGGGACAGCCGTACGCTACCAATAATCCCCAAAATGAAATACTTTGGAGCCGGATTAAGCGAATCACATAAAGAACTAAACCGCATTATCCGTAAACCGGAATTAATAGAGCAAACCAAGGAGCTCTTTCTTGAGATTCATGGAAAATTACACCTCTCTGTGGTGTCTGGTAATGAGAGAAACGAGGTCGATGAGCTAGTCGGAGATTTAAGAGAGGATGAATATGCCATTATGCCTACAGCGAAAGATGAAACCATCGCTTGGGTATTATGGCACATCAGCAGAATTGAGGATCTGACCATGAATATATTAGTTAACGGGGAAAAGCAGATCTTCAATGAAGACTGGCAAACCCGAATGAATTCCCCTATCAGAGACACAGGAAATGCCTTATCTGATAACCAGATTATTCAGCTAAGCAAAAGTCTACGTATTCAAGAACTCTTAGAATACAGGAATGAAGTAGGACGAAAAAGCAGAGAAATCATCCGAACCTTATCTCCCGATGATATACGTCGCAAAATCCCAACTCAAAGGATAAGCCGGATATTAGAAGAAGGTGGTATCACAAATCATGAAGATTCGATTTGGTTGCTTGATTTCTGGGCTAAAAAAGATATAGCTGGTATTTTATTAATGCCTCCCACCAGACATGTCATGTTACATCTAAATGACTGTTGTAAATGGAAGCTAGCAATAAGAGGCAGACATCATTGAAAATTAAACGGCTGGTGTATATACCAAAAAAAGGAGCCAATCTTTCGACTGACTCCTTTCAC
>ENA-ORTG01002188-ORTG01002188.1-human-gut-metagenome-genome-assembly--contig:-NODE-2188-length-16153-cov-11.379737_pt1 | contig 16153 bp, 18 predicted proteins | sample MGYA00241906_ERZ509176 | MGnify/ENA primary metagenome ERZ509176 (study PRJEB26280, sample SAMEA2338811) | human gut metagenome | biome: human gut; feature: human-associated habitat; material: faeces...
AGGAGCTTGATCCGCCGTATGTCATCGAAGCCTTGAAGCGGGTGTTCAAGGACACCGAAACTCTCTGGCTGTGCGACGCCATTATGGAATACGGAGTCCTCATCGGCGCATTCTTCTCCGCATGGTTTCTCCATTTGACACTCCAGCCCTTAGACCTGATGATCCATCAAAAGCAGTATGGCGTATCGCACTATCTGCGGCAGATGGACAACTTCACGATCTTCGGCTCCAACAAGCGAAAGCTGAGGAGGCTGCTGGAGGATATCAAGAAGTGGCTTGCCGAGATCGGAATGAAGATCAAAGGTAACTGGCAGATATTCCGCGTCGGGTTTACGCCCAAGGTCGAAAGAGCGCATCAGGCTTTGCCGAAGAAAAAGCAGCGGCACCGCCGTCCGCGCTTACCATCAGCTCTGGGATACCGATTCGGACACGGTTACACGATCTTGCGAAAGCACAATCTATTCCGGCTCAAGCAATCGCTTCATCTTTACTACTACCGGCGAGACAGGAACCGAGTCATCTCGTTTAAGAGGGCTTCGGGGCTGATCTCACGGCTCGGACAGCTTCGCAAATGCAATCATCAGCAGGTTTTGGACAGGCACTATCAGCCCAAGACGATGTTTGCACTGAAGAAAGTCGTCCGAAAGGAGTGCAGAAGACTTCAGGCATTATATCCGCCATACAAGGCGGCATAAAAAGGAGTGATTTTCATGAAAGTACAGGGAATGGTCAACCCCGGCAGCTTTACTGTGGAAGAGATCCCCGGTACCAAACGAAGTCTTGTCCGTCTCTACCAGAATGTGGAGGCGTGCAAGATCGCTAAGGATGCCGAGGACAAGGAAGGCCTTGACGGGTTCCAGTATGACGAATACTGCGTTGAGGTCGAGAGTTGGCCCGGACTTGCTGCCAGCGTGCGGGAGAACTACGACACCTACCTTGCAAAGGGTAAGGACAATGAGGTCGACCGCAGTAACGATGCGTTGTTCCGCGCTCAGAAAAACACAGACTCGCCATCGTCCAGGATACGGACGCGATGAGCGTGGATCACGAATACCGACTGACCCTGCTTGAGCTGGGTCTTACGGAATAATTGAGAAAGGAGGAAAACGACTATGCTGTATCGCACTCTGAAGCGCATGATCGAGCGCGGCCAGACCAACGGCCTTGAGGAAAAGATCGACATTTTCTTCGCAGCCGGCAAGCTGACCGAAAGCGAGTATCAGGAGCTCATCGCCATGCTCAAGGCAGAATGAACGCACCGGAGGATTGAGATGTGACTATTCAAGAGATTTTAGCCGGCGGGGGCGGTCTGCTCCTGATCCTTATGACCCTGGTGCAAATCGCCCCCGTCAAAATCAACCCCTGGTCAGCACTCGCCAAAGCCATTGGCAAGGCGATCAATGCTGACATTTCAAAGCGCCTCGACGAGATCGAGAAAAAGCTGGACTCACATATCAAAACGGACGATCAAGGCCGGGCCGATAACTGGCGAGCGGCGATCCTCCGCTTTAACAATGAGCTGCTTCGTCCGATCCGTCATACGAAGGAAGAATTCGTAGAGGTACTTGGGTATATCGACAAGTACGAGCATTATTGTGAAAAGAACCCTGAGTATCCAAACAGCCGAGCGGAAATTGCCATTGAGAACATTCGAGAGGTGTATAAGGTCCGGCTGAAGAAACGAGACTTCCTTCAGGACGAGGATAAGAAGGAGGTGGCGGCGCTGTGAGCAGGTGGGGCATCGGCCTTTCCGAGAAAATGAAAGCCTGCAAAGAAGCAGAACCGTTCACTGATATTTTGGAGGGGGATGGGGGTGTTCCTGAAAAGGACCCCCCGTCTTCTTCCAAAGCAGGGTTCAAGGTCACCACGATGAAAATTATCGTGTGGGTCTGCATTCTCAACGGACTTGCATGGGTATGGTGCAGCTATATCCTTGCATTGCTCGGACGGGAGCAGATCGCAGAGGCTTTGTCACAGGTCGCGCTCAAGGAGATCATCGGCGTGGTGCTGATCTACGGTCTCAAGGCGCTGTTTGAAAACCTGAGCAAGAACAACTCATGGCCTGACAAGGGAAACTCTACTCCGCCCGAAGACGGGGCTGGATAACAGGAGGAAAAGAATATGGAGAGTGTACTGAACTGGTCTGTCATCATCAGCATCATTGGCGTGCTGGTGGTGCTGACGAACATTGTGGTACAGGTACTCAAGAAAGTAACCTGGGACAAGCTGCCGACGAATGCTCTGGCGATGATCGTTTCGCTGGTGCTTACGCTCGGCGCTTTCTTTGCATATTGTTCCATCAAGGGGATCGCTGTTGTGTGGTATATGGTGTTTGCCGCTGTGGTCCTCGCGTTCATGGTGGCTTATGCGGCAATGTTCGGATTTGACAAGCTGAAAGAAGCGCTTGCGCAGATCCATAAGTAGTGATTAGAGGTCGAAAAAGGTGTAGGAGAGCCGGTTATTTCTTGACTACTCCTACACCTGTGGCCTAAAAGTGGCGTGGGGACTGGATTTGATGCTTCTATGATAGGATTCTTTACTTGCTGAGAGCCTCGTCGATGGCCTTGGCAGCAGTCTTGCCTGCGCCCATGGCCAGAATGACGGTAGCAGCACCGGTCACAGCGTCACCGCCAGCGTAGACGTGCTCACGAGAGGTCAGGCCGTCCTCGTTGACCACGATGCCGCCCTTCTTGTTGATCTCCAGACCCTTGGTGGTGGACTTGATCAGGGGGTTGGGGCTGGTGCCCAGAGCCATGATAACGCAGTCCACGTCCAGCTCGAACTCGCTGCCGGGAACCTCAATAGGACGGCGGCGGCCGGAGGCGTCAGGCTCGCCCAGTTCCATCTTGATGCAGCGGATCTTATTGACGTTGTCGTTCTCGTCAGCCAGGATCTCCACGGGGTTGTTGAGGGTCTTGAAGATGATGCCCTCTTCCTCGGCGTGCTCCACCTCTTCCTTACGGGCGGGGAGCTCCTCCATGCCGCGGCGATAGACCACATAGACCTCAGCGCCCAGACGCTTTGCGCAGCGGGCGGCGTCCATAGCCACGTTGCCGCCGCCCACAACAGCCACCTTCTTGGGATGCTGGATGGGAGTGTCGGAATCGGGCTTATAGGCCTTCATCAGGTTGATACGGGTCAGGAACTCGTTGGCGGAGTAAACGCCCTTCAGGTTCTCGCCGGGGATATGCATGAACATGGGCAGACCAGCGCCGGAGCCGATGAACACGGCCTCGAAGCCGTACTGGCTCATCAGCTCGTCGATGGACACGACGCGGCCGATGACCATGTTCGTCTCGACCTTGACGCCGAGTGCCTTGAGGCCGTCGACCTCCTTCTGCACGATAGCCTTGGGCAGACGGAACTCGGGGATGCCGTAGACCAGCACGCCGCCGGCGAGGTGAAGCGCCTCGAACACGGTGACGTCATAGCCCTTCTTGGCGAGGTCGCCCGCGCAGGTCAGGCCGCTGGGACCCGAGCCGATAACGGCGACCTTGTGGCCGTTGGAAACGGGCTTGGCGGGGGCCTCCTGCACGTTGGCGTTGTGCCAGTCGGCGACAAAGCGTTCGAGACGGCCGATGCCGACCGGCTCACCCTTGATGCCGCGGACGCACTTGCTCTCGCACTGCGTCTCCTGCGGGCAGACACGGCCGCAGACGGCGGGCAGAGAGGAGGTCTCGTGGATGACCTGATAGGCGCCCTCGTAGTCCTTCTCGGTGATCTTCTTGATGAACTCGGGGATCTTCACCTGCACGGGGCAGCCAGAGACACAGGGATGATTCTTGCAGTTGAGGCAGCGGGCGGCTTCGTCGAGCGCCTGCTCCTCGGTGTAGCCGAGGGCGACCTCCAGGAAGTTTTTGTTGCGGACGTTGGGGTCCTGAGAGGGCATCTCGTTCTTTTTCAGACTCATATTCGGCATCTTACTGGACCTCCTTCTTGAACAGGTTGCAGACTTCTTCGTGCTTATGACGCTCCCAATCGAAGTACATCTTGCCGCGCTTGAGGCTCTCGTCCCAATCGACCTTGTGGCCGTCGAAGTCGGGGCCGTCCACGCAGGCAAACTTGGTCTCGCCGCCGACGGTGAGGCGGCAGCCGCCGCACATGCCGGTGCCGTCGACCATGATGGGGCTCATGGAAACGGTGGTGGGGATGCCGTAGGGCTCGGTCGTCTTGGAGACGAACTTCATCATGATGGCGGGGCCGATGGCGAAGATCTCGTCGTACTGGTTGCCCTCCTCGATGAGCTGCTTGAGCGCATCGGTGACAAGGCCCTTCTCGCCGTAGGAGCCGTCGTCGGTGACGAGCTTCATCACGTCGGAGGCGGACTTGAACTTATCCTCCAAAATCACAACGTCCTTGTTCTTGAAGCCGACGACCGCGTGGACCTCCGCGCCGCAGTCGTGGAACTTCTTGAGCACGGGATAGGCGATGGCGCAGCCGACGCCGCCGCCGACCACGCAGACCTTCTTCTTGCCCTCGGTCTCGGTCGGACGGCCGAGCGGGCCGACGAAGTCCTGAAGGAACTCGCCCTGCTGCTTGTGGCTGAGCTTCTCGGTGGTCGCGCCGACGGTCTGCACGATGATGGTAACGGTGCCCTTCTCGCGGTCGTAGTCATGGATCGTGATGGGGATGCGTTCGCCGTTTTCATCGACGCGCAGGATGATGAACTGGCCGGGCTCGGCCTTCTTTGCCACCATCGGCGCCTCGATCTCATACAGGATGACGGTCGGCTTGAGCGCTTCTTTTCTGACGATGCGATACATAGCGTAACCTCTTTTCTCCAAAATAGCGTTATGGATATTTATAGACGACCTGCATTATATCATGAAGGATTCCTTGCGTCAATCGGATAGTTCAATATTTTCGATGCAAGTTATCCTGCATTTTTATGGTAGAATGGTGACCCGACGGTTTTCCGTCTGCACGACGCCCTCCTCCTTGAGCTTTTTCAGCTCGCGCATCATGGCGCTGCGGTCGGCGCTGATGTACTCTGCCAGCGCGCTGAGGGAAAATGGCAGCGTGACGGTCTCCGACTTTTCCCGCCGCGCGAGCTGGTCAAAGTAGCACAGCAGCTTTTCGCGGATGGAGCGGCGCGAGAGCACCTCCACCCGCTCGCTCAGGCGCAGCGTCTTGGTCGAGAGCAGGCGGAACAGGTTCTGCACCAGAATGCTGTGGTGCAGGCAGGCGTTTTCGCAGCGCTTGGTGATCTGATCATAGTCGAGATAGAGCACGCGGCAGTCCCGCCGGCACTCCAAAAAGATCGAGTCGCCGCCCGCGCCGGAGAACGCCAGCACCTCGCCGAACACACCGCCCTCCTCCAGCGTTTCGAGGATGGTGCGGTTGCCGTCGGCATCCAGCCGGACGAGGTCCGCGCTGCCGGAGAGCAGCACGCCCACGGCGTTCTGTTCCCCGTCGAACTCGCTGATGAGCGCACCGGCCTCATAGCCCGCCTCGCGCGCGCCGAAGCATTGGAACATCCGCGCGCACTCCTCGTTCGTAATGCCCTCAAAGAGCTGTGAGCGCACCGTCTGCATCGTATCTCTCCCCGCCTTCCCGTCGTGCCGTTTGTACGGTCTCTTTAACTTTTTTATTGTAACCTGTCGCGCGCAAAAAGTAAATCACTATTTTTCTATGCCTGCTATAAAAGGAAAAGCGCCCTTACTCGGGCGCTTTTTCCGGATGCTTTTCGTAATATTTCCGCGCGTAGTCGTAAAAGACCTGCGCAATGGGCGAGAGAATGCTGTTTTTGTGCTTGACGATGTAGAGCCTGCGCCGGAGCTCCTCTTCCTCGAAGGGGAAGGCGAGCACTTTTTCAAACTGCACATAATCGCGCGCGGCGGAGAGGGAGATCAATCCGATGCCCAGCCCCTCGCCCACCATCTGCTTCACGCTCTCGCTCGAGCGGACCTCGATGGCCGTGCGCAGCTGCGCGATGTCAACGCCCATGCGCTCTAAAATTTCCCTGCCGGCCTGATAGGTGCCGCTGGATTTCTCGCGGCTGATGAAGGTCTCGCTCAGCAGAAGCTCCTTCGGGAGATGCCTGCCGACATAGGCGCGGAATTTTTCCGTGTTCGGGGTGATGACCGCCATGCAGTCGCCGGCAAACTCCTGCGAGATGCACTTGTGGTTTTCCACCCGCGTGCCGCTGAAGCCGATCTCCACGGCGCGCGTCGCGACCATCTCGATGACCTTGGGACTGTCCTCCATCTGGATGTTGAAGGCAATGTCGGGATATTTCTCGTGGAAATTCTGCAAAAGGTGCGGCAGATAATACTGGCTCGGCACCGTGGAGGCCGCGAGCGTGATGGTGCCGCGCATCTCCTGCGAAAAGCTCTTGAGCGCCGCGGCGGCGTTCTCGCGCACCTGCAGGATCTCCTTGGCGTAGCGGTAGAGGAGCTTGCCCGCGTCGGAGGGGTAGGTCTCCTTCGTCGTGCGCACGACGAGCTTGATGCCGAGCTTACGCTCGAGCGCGGAGATGTGGGAGGAGATGGTCGGCTGCGTCAGGTGCAGCAGCTCGGCCGCGCGGGAAAAGCTGCAGTTTTCGACCACATAGACGAACGCCTCCAGCTCCTTGATATCCATATCAATGTCCATTCCCCGGCCCCCCCTTCGCGCCTCCGTCAACAAAGTCATAGTTTATAGTATATCCGTTTCCCGCCTGTTTGTCCAGTTCTTTTTCCCGCAAATTTGCCCTTGCGCGCACGCGCCGATGTGGTATACTGAGAAAAAGAGATCAACCGCTCAGGGAGGCCGCCATGGACAAGACCTTTGTCCCCATCCGCACGGACGTCGTGCTGCAGAATGAGACCGCGCAGCTCTATCGCAGCTATCAGGATTTTCTGCAATTTGAACATCTCTACAGCTCCGCCGTGCGCGAGATCCAGACGCGGCTGGAGGTGCTGAACGAGGAGTTCAGCGTCCGCTACGACCACAACCCCATCCACCACGTCGAAAGCCGCCTGAAGTCCACCGGCAGCATCATCGAGAAGCTGCGGCGCAAGGGGTTGGAGATCTCGATGGAGTCCGCCAAGAAAAACATCAACGACATTGCCGGCATCCGCGTGGTGTGCTGCTATATCGACGACGTTTACCGCGTGGAGGAGATGCTCCTGCGCCAGAGCGACATGGAGCTCGTCAAGCGGCAGGACTACATCGAAACGCCGAACTACAACGGCTATCGCTCGCTCCACCTTGACCTGCGCGTGCCCATCTATCTCTCCGACCGCACGGAGTCCGTGCTCGTGGAGGTGCAGCTCCGCACGGTGGCGATGGATTTCTGGGCCAGCCTTGAGCACGATATCCGCTACAAAAAGGACAAGGCCGCCCTCCCCACCGGCATCAACGAGCAGATGTTCGCCTGCGCCGACGAGATCGCCGACATCGACCGCAAGATGCAGGATATGTACCACCGCATCCAGGCTGCGGAGTGAGCGGCACGGCTTCTGCAAAAGGATAAAAGGAACGGCTTCGCGCTGCGAAGCCGTTCCTTTTATGTTTTTCCTTTTCCATCCACGTAAGCTCTTTCGAGCCTGTGGGATTCACTTTGCGTCTTTTTCTTTCTCCAGCGCCTTTTCCAGCGCGATGGAGAGCTGGTCGGGGCAGGAGGTCGGCTTAAAGCCGCAGCGGATGCCGCGCATCCGCTCGATGGCGTCCGTGGCCTTCATGCCGCGCACAAGGCTCGAAATGCCCTGCAGGTTGCCGTTGCAGCCGCCGAGCACACGCACATCCTTGATGACGCCGTCCTCCAGATCGACTTCCATCTGCTTTGAGCAGGTGCCCTTGGGATAATAGGTATAGGTCGTCATGGGGTCTCCTTACTTGGTCTTGATGATGGCCGCAAACAGCGACGCGGGCTTGTCCGTGCGGTTGGCGATGCCGTGGCTCTCGCCGTCATAGCAGATGGCGAAGTCGCCGGGGTGCATTTTGCGCTCGGTGCCGTTGTCGTTGAGCGTGACCTCGCCCTCATGGAAGAAGAACACCTCGTACTCGCCGGTGTGGGTGTGCGTGCCCAGCGAGCAGCCCGGCTCGAGCTTGATCTCAGCGAACATCTTCGCGTTCTCCGGCATATTCTCCAGCACATAGTCGCGCTTGTCGAGCGTACCGTCGCCGCCGCGGGCGTTGGGCGTCAGGATCTGCTTTCGGTCCTCTGCACGAATGATCATAAATCATCTCTCCTTTGCCATTTGGCTTTTATCGGGACAAGCATACCACAAAGCGCGGCGCGGTGCAAGTCCCCCCGTGCGGCACGGCAAAAAATCCCGCGCCGCCTTGACGCGGACGCCGCGCCGGTGCTATCATGGAAGCATCTTATATTACAGGAGGCTGTTTCCAATGAAAACTGTCATTGCCACCACTGCGGCGCCCGGCGCCATCGGTCCCTATTCGCAGGCCATTGAGGCCAACGGCTTCGTATTCGTCTCCGGCCAGATCCCGCTCGATCCCGCGACCGGCGCGTTCGTCCCCGGCGGCGTAGAGGAGCAGGCCGAGCAGTCGCTCCGAAACCTCAAGGCCGTTCTCGCCGGTGCGGGCTGCACGCTCGGCGACGTGGTCAAGACCACCGTTTTTCTCACCGACATGGGCGCGTTCGCCGCGGTGAACGCCGTGTACGCCAAATATTTTGAGGGCGATTGCCCCGCGCGCAGCGCGGTGCAGGTCGGCGCGCTGCCCAAGGGCGCGCTGGTCGAGATCGAAGCCATCGCCGTCAAGAAATAACATGGCGCAGCCGACACGCTGCGGCTGGGCCGGACCGGAGCCGATCTACCTCGATTACCACGACCATGAGTGGGGCCGCCCCACGCACGACGATCACGCGCTCTTCGAGCTGCTGTCCCTCGAGGGGATGCAGGCGGGGCTTTCGTGGATCACCATTCTCAAAAAGCGCGAGGCTTTCCGCGCGGCCTTCGCGGACTTCGAGCCTGCTGCGGTCGCCCGCTTCGATGAAGCAAAGGTCGCGGAGCTGATGCAGAACGCCGGCATCGTCCGCAACCGCCGCAAGATCGTCTCCATCATCGAAAACGCCAAGCATTTTTTAGAGGTGCAGCGGGAGTTCGGCAGCTTCGACCGCTTTCTCTGGGCCTACGTTAACGGCAAGCCCATCGTCAACAGCCCCGAGACGGATGCCGACGTGCCCGCCTCCACCCCGCTCTCCGACCGCATCAGCCGCGACCTGAAAAAGCGCGGCTTTACCTTCGTCGGCACCACCATCGTCTACTCCCTGCTCCAGTCGGCGGGGCTGGTGGACGACCATCTGAAGGGCTGCGGCTGGCACGCCAGCTGCCGTCCGCCGGAATAACGCGAAACAGAGGAGAGCTCCGCGAGCTTTCCTCTGTCCGTTTTGAAAGACACGCTGCGGTGGTTGATTTTCTCCTCCGCGCGGCATACTAATCAAAAATACTTTCAGGAGGTTTCCCATGTGTACCGCAGCAACGTACCAAACCAGAGACTTTTACATGGGCCGCACGCTCGACTATGAGTTTTCCTACGGCGAGGAGATCGTCATCACTCCGCGCCGCTTCCCCATCGCCCTGCGCCACGGCGGCGTGATGGACACGCATTACGCCATCATCGGCACGGCGCACGTCGCCGACGGCTTCCCGCTTTACTACGACGCGGTGAACGAAAAGGGGCTCGGCATGGCGGGGCTCAACTTTGTCGGCAGCGCGCAATACGCCGAGGTCGTCCCCGATCGGGAGAATATCGCGCAGTTTGAGTTCATTCCCCGGCTGCTGGGCCGCTGCGCGACGCTCGCGGAGGCCCGTGAGGCCCTGCGCACGCTGAATCTCACCGGCACACCGTTCAGCGAACGCCTTCCCGCCTCGCAGCTTCATTGGCTCCTTGCCGACAAAAGCGGCGCGGTCGTGATCGAGTCCGTCGCGGACGGTCTGAAGGTCTACGACGATCCCGCGGGCGTGCTGACGAACAACCCGCCGTTTCCGCAGCAGATGTTCGCGCTCAACAACTTCATGCACCTCTCGCCGAAGCAGCCGGAAAATCTCTTTTCCGACGCGCTCCCGCTCACGCTCTACAGCCGCGGCATGGGCGCGCTGGGACTGCCCGGCGACCTCTCCTCCGCCTCGCGCTTTGTGCGCGCGGCGTTCACGCGGCTCCATTCCGTCTCCGGCGAGGGCGAAGCCGACAGCGTCGGGCAGTTCTTCCACATCCTCGGCGCGGTCGAGCAGCAGAACGGCTGCTGCGAGGTCCGCCCCGGCGAATACGAGCGGACCATCTACACCTCCTGCTGGAACGCCGACCGCGGCATCTATTACTACACGACCTACACCAACCGCCGCATTTCGGCGGTGGAGCTGCGTCGTGAGGACCTCGACGCCGCCGCGCTCATCCGCTACCCGATGCGCACGCGGGAGGACATTTTTTATCAGAACGCCCCCGGCACAGAGTCTTAGCGCTCCCGCCCGCAGCTCCTCCTCCCCCTGCAATTTTGTCACATTTTTGACAATGTGGGACGATTCTGACAAGAGCACCGGACAAATCTGATAAATTGCGTGTAAAACTGCTAAGTTCGGCAAATTTTCTTGCCATCGTTCCGTATAAGTTGTAATATTTTTGCAATCTGATGGGATCGGGAACGTTCCCGATGACCCCCGGATAAATTTTGAATTGGAGGAAAATTTGCATGAAAAAGCTCATTGCTCTGCTCCTCTGCCTGGTGATGGCGCTCAGTCTGGTCGCCTGCGGCAGCAAGCAGGACGACACCCAGGCCCCCGCTGACGATCAGCAGGGCGCCGAAGAGACCAGCCTCGTCGACGCCGCCAAGGCCGAGGGCAAGCTCGTGGTCTACGGCTCCTGCGAGGAGGAGTACCTCGCCGCCGCCTGTGAGAACTTCGAGAAGATGTACGGCATCGAGGTCGAGTATCAGCGTCTGTCCACCGGTGAGGTGCAGGCCAAGATCGAGGAAGAGAACGGCAATCCGTCTGCCGACGTCTGGTTCGGCGGCACGACCGATCCCTACAACGTCTGCGCGGCCGAGGGTCTGCTCGAGGCCTATCAGGCGGAGAACGCCTCTCACATCGCCAAGCCCCAGTACAAGAACGCTGACGGCTACTGGTACGGCATCTACACCGGCATCCTTGGCTTCATGGTCAACACCGACGAGCTCGAGCGCATGGGTCTTGAGGCTCCTCAGGATTGGCCCGACCTGCTCAAGCCCGAGTACAAGGGCCTGATCTGGCTGTCCAACTACAACACCGCCGGCACCGCCAAGCTGGTCATCAACACCATGATCCAGAAGTACGGCCACGATGAGGGCATCCAGTACCTCGTCGACCTCGATAAGAACATCGAGGTCTACACCAAGTCCGGCTCCGGTCCGAGCAAGAACGTCGGCACCGGCGAGTGCGTCATCGGCATCGGCTTCCTGCATGACGGCATCACCCAGATCGTCGACAACGGCTACGATAACATCGAGCTGATCATCCCGTCCTCCGGCACCTCCTGTGAGATCGGCGCTACCGCCATCTTCAAGGGCGCCGCGCACCCCAACGCCGCGAAGCTGTGGATCGAGTACGCGCTCTCTCCCGACTGCGTGAACCTCGCCGCTCAGAATGGCTCCTATCAGTTCCTGGTCATTGACAACGCCACCCAGCCCGAGGCTGCCGTGGAGTTCGGTCTGGACCCCGAGAACGTCATGGACTATGACTTCGACGACGCCACCAAGAACATCAAGACCTACGTTGAGGAGGTCATGAATGCTCTGGCCGCCTCCGGCGCGAACACCGGCGACGAGAACCGCTTCCAGGTGAAGTAATTCTCCCTACATCGTCTATCGCATCGACCCAACGATCCCGACGGGGCGGCGGCATGAGCCGCTGCCCCGCCTGCGTTTTCCTCCAAACCACCAAGAAAGGAGCTCCCTATGGCACGTTCTCAAAGCGCGGCGCTGGACCGGAAAAAGCTGATGGCCGATCCCATCATGGTCACCACCATCGTCGTGCTCATCACCTTTCTGACTCTGTTCATTCTCTATCCGCTGGCGATTCTGCTGGTGGACAGCTTCGTGGGCGACGGCAGCTTCGGCTTCGGCATCTTCGAGCGCATCTTCGCCATGCCCACCTTTACCAAGGCCATCACCAACACGCTCAAGGTCGGCTTCCTCGTCGGCATCCTCTCGGCGCTGCTCGGCCTGCTCTTCGCCTATGTTGAGGTCTACGTCCGCGTCGGTAAATTTGTCGGCGGCCTTTTCAAGGTCGTTTCGATGCTGCCGGTCGTCTCCCCGCCGTTCGTGCTGTCGCTTTCCATGATCATGCTCTTCGGCAAGTCGGGCATCATCACCCGCTTCCTGCTCGGCATCTACGACAACAGCGTCTACGGCTTCTGGGGCATCGCCGTCGTGCAGACGCTCACCTTCTTTCCCGTGTGCTACATGATGCTCAAGGGTCTTTTGAAGAACATCGATCCCTCGCTCGAGGAGGCCGCGCGCGACATGGGCGCGAGCCGCTGGAAGGTCTTCACCAGCGTCACGCTGCCGCTGATGCTCCCCGGTCTCGGCAACGCCTTCCTCGTCACCTTCATCGAGTCCATCGCCGACTTCGCCAACCCCATGCTCATCGGCGGCTCCTACGATACCCTCGCCACCACCATTTATCTGCAGATCACCGGCTCCTACGATAAGCCGGGCGCGGCGGCGATGGCGGTCGTGCTGCTGTGCATCACGCTGGCGATGTTCGCGGTGCAGAAGTATTACCTCGAGCGCAAGACCGCCGCGACCCTGACCGGCAAGGCCTCCCGCGGTCGTATGCTCATCGAGGATAAGAGCGTCAAGATCCCGCTGACCATTCTCTGCGGTCTTGCCGCCACCTTCGTCATCCTCATGTACCTGTGCGTGCCCATCGGCGCGTTCTTCCCCACCTGGGGCTACAAGTTCTTCCCGCTCACCGGCAAATGGTTCAAGCTCATCTTTACGCGCTACCACGGTCTGCAGGCGTTCTGGGATTCCTTCCGCCTGAGCCTGATCTCCGCCCCCATCACGGCGCTGCTGAGCATGATCATCTCCTACCTCGTCGTCAAGCGGAGCTTTAAGTCCAAGGGCTTCATCGAGGCGGTGTCCATGCTCGCCATGGCCGTGCCCGGCACGGTGCTCGGCGTCGGCTACATCCGCGGCTTCTCCGCGGGCGTGTTCCGCACCGGCTTCCTGCAGGGGCTTTACGGCACGGGATTGATCCTCATCATCGTCTTTGTCGTGCGTTCGCTGCCGACCGGCACGCGCAGCGGCATCTCCGCCCTGCGTCAGATCGACAAGTCCATCGAGGAATCCGCCTACGACATGGGCGCGGACAGCTTCAAGGTCTTTATGACCGTCACGCTGCCGCTCATCAAGGACTCCTTCCTCTCCGGCCTTGTGACCGCGTTCGTGCGTTCCATCACCGCAATTTCCGCCATCATCCTGCTCGTGACGCCGCAGTTCCTGCTCATCACGGTGCAGATCAACGAGTTTGCCGAAAAGGGCTCCTACAGCCTCGCCTGCGCGTTCGCGACGATCCTCATCGTCATCACCTACGGCGCGGTGCTGCTGATGAATCTCTTTATGAACCATTTCGGCACCAGCAAAAAAATGAAGGAGGACTAAGCCATGGATAAGATCAAGAAGGGCGTTCGCCTCGACCATATCTCCAAAATCTATCAGGACCCCAAGACCGGCAAGGACTTCTATGCCGTCAAGGACACCTCGCTGACCATCGAGCCGGGTTCCTTCGTCACGCTGCTCGGCCCCTCCGGCTGCGGCAAGACCACCACGCTGCGCATGATCGCGGGCTTTGAAAGCCCCGACGAGGGCGAGATCTACCTCGGCGACGAGCCGATCAACGCCCTCACGCCCAACAAGCGCGACACCGCGATGGTGTTCCAGTCCTACGCCCTGCTGCCGCACTACAACGTGTTCGACAACGTGGCCTACGGCCTGAAGCTGCGCAAGGTGCCGAAGGACGAGATCCGTGAGCGCGTCATGCACATCCTTGACCTCGTCGAGCTGACGGGCATGGAGGGCCGCATGACCAACCAGCTCTCCGGCGGTCAGCAGCAGCGCGTGGCGCTTGCCCGCGCGCTGGTCATCGAGCCGAGCGTGCTGCTCTTCGACGAGCCGCTCTCGAACCTCGACGCCAAGCTGCGCGTTTCCATGCGCACCGAGATCCGCCGCATCCAGCAGGAGGTCGGCATCACCGCCATCTACGTCACGCACGACCAGAGCGAGGCGATGGCGCTCTCGGACCAGATCATCATCATGAATAAGGGCGTCGTCGCTCAGATCGGCACGCCGCAGGAGATCTACTATCACCCCGTGAGCGAGTTCGTCGCCGACTTCATCGGCGAGGCGAACTTCCTGCGCGGCAAAATGACCGGCACGGAGAACGGTCTGGCTGTGCTGGACGTCGAGGGCGAGCGTCTGGCCGTCGCCCCGCGCGAGGGGATGCGCGTCGGCGAGGAGTACACCGTCGTGCTGCGTCCCGAGTCCGCGGCGCTCTCCGACGAGGGCGGGCTGCCCTGCACCGTTGAGCTTTCCTGCTTCATGGGCTCGTACCAGAACTATCACGTCCGCGTGGGCAACACGCTCGTCAAGCTCGCCGAGAACGATCCGCGCAACAAGCGCATCTTCCGCGTGGGCGAGCAGTGCCATCTGACCTTCGCGCCCGACACCGTCCACGTTCTGTAAAACCTATCTGACTGCAAAAAAGGAGTCCGCTGTCCTCGGCAGCGGACTCCTTTTTTCATTCTGCGGTCAGGTCGCGTAGCGCTTTCCTATTCCCTGAGCCTTGCGCTCATGTCCCGCCGCGCGGCGGCGCAGAGGGCCGCGGCCTCCGCCATCGTCCGCGCGTGCGCGGAGTAGTAGAGCTTGAGCTTTGGTTCCGTACCGCTCGGGCGGACGATAACCTTAACGTGCGCCGTGCGCAGCTCCAGCACGTCGCTTGCCGGCAGACCGTCCAGACCGCCGAGGTAGTCGCGCACCCGCGTGACGCGCTCGCCCGCGAGCATGTGCGGCGGAGCCGCGCGCAGGGCCGTCAGAATGGCGCTCATGCGCTCCATGCCGTCCTCGCCGGGCAGGACGACGCTTTGCAGCTCATTGCGGTAATACCCGAATTTCTCGTACAGCGCGTCCATCGCCTGCGCGAGCGTCATGCCCTGCGCGCGGTACCACGCAGCCATTTCGCAGCAGAGCAGCGCGGCGTTCACCGCGTCCTTGTCGCGGACGTGCGGGCCGGAGAGATAGCCATAGCTCTCCTCAAAGCCGAAGAGATAGCGCTCCGTCTCCCCCGCCCTTTCCAGCTCGCCGATCTGCTCGCCGATGAATTTGAAGCCCGTGAGTGTGCGGCGCAGCTCAACGCCGTAATGCGCGGCGACCGCGTCCGCCATGTCGGTGGAAACGATGGTCGTCACCGCCACAGGGCGTGCAGGCATCGTGCCGTTTTCGCTCCGCCGGCGGCAGAGGTAATCGAGCAGCAGCACGCCCATCTCGTTGCCCGTGAGCAGGCGGTAGTCCTCGCCGTCGGGCACCGCCGCGCCCATGCGGTCGCAGTCGGGGTCGGTGCCGAGCAGCAGATCGGCGCGCGTCTTGCGCGCGAGCGCGAGGCCGCGCTCCAGCGCCGCGCGCTCCTCGGGATTCGGGTAGGGACAGGTCGGAAAGCTCCCGTCGGGCCACGCCTGCTCGGGCACGAGCGTCACGTCCATCACCCCGATGCGGCGCAGGATCTTTGTCACGCACTCGCGCCCCGTGCCATTGAGCGGCGTATAGACCACGCGCAGCGCGGATCTGTCGCCGCCCCAGACGCTCCGGCGCTCCACCGCGTCGAGGAAGGCCTCCAGGCAGTCCTCGCCGATCATGCGGATGGTTCCGTCCGCCAGCGCATCGGCAAAGCCGCACAGACGCACGCCGTCAAAATGATCCGCGGCCCCGATGTGCTTCGATACGGCATCCGCCGCCTCAAGCGTGATCTGGCAGCCGTCGGGACCGTAGACCTTGTAGCCGTTGTAGGCGGCGGGGTTGTGGCTCGCCGTAACGCACACGCCCGCCCCGCATCCGTAATAGCGCACCGCCCAGCTCAGCGCGGGCGTCGGCTCCAGGCGCGGATAGAGATATGCGGTCACGCCGTTGGCGGCAAGCACACGCGCGGTCTCGCGCGCGAAGCGCGCCGAGCCGATGCGGCTG
>ENA-ORTG01002194-ORTG01002194.1-human-gut-metagenome-genome-assembly--contig:-NODE-2194-length-16132-cov-3.169683_pt1 | contig 16132 bp, 10 predicted proteins | sample MGYA00241906_ERZ509176 | MGnify/ENA primary metagenome ERZ509176 (study PRJEB26280, sample SAMEA2338811) | human gut metagenome | biome: human gut; feature: human-associated habitat; material: faeces...
TCATTGATCAACTTTGCTGCGGTTTCTGTTACATTATAGTATTCAGAATGCATATGGTGTTCGAGCACATTTTCCACTTTTACAGGCCGGAAGGTTCCAAGACCTACATGGAGTGTTACGCGGGCAATGTTTACACCCATATCTTCAATCTGTTTTAACAGTTCTTTTGTAAAATGAAGTCCAGCTGTCGGTGCGGCTGCAGATCCTTCATACTTTGCGTAAACGGTCTGATAACGGTTTTTATCCTGTAATTTATGTGTGATGTATGGGGGTAAAGGCATCTGGCCAAGACGGTCTAATACTTCCTCAAAAATCCCTTCATATTCAAAATGTACAAGACGATTTCCGTCTTCTAAAACATCAACGATTTCTGCTTTTAATTCTCCGTTTCCAAAAACAACTCTTGCACCTGGGCGACATTTCTTCCCTGGTTTTACAAGTGTTTCCCAGACATCATTTCCTTTTCGTTTTAAAAGAAGAACTTCGACTTTTCCGCCGGTTCCTTCTTTTTCACCGATCAGTCTTGCCGGGATAACCTTGGTATTGTTAAGAACCAGACAATCTCCTTCATGCAAATACTCTACGATATCATGGAAAACACGATGCTCCATTTCTCCTGTTTCTTTATCCAACACCAGAAGTCTCGAACTGGATCTGTCCTCCAATGGATCCTGTGCAATCAGCTCCTGCGGCAGATCAAAATAAAAATCTGATTTCTTTAATTCCTGCATAAATCAAAATCCTCCAAAAATGCACGATATCCTCTCATCGTCTCGTAAACATCTACCTTGCTGGTCACTTCATATGGCGCATGCATATTCATGACTGCTGTACCACAGTCTACCACATTCATCGCATACTCTGCAAGTATATGAGATATCGTACCACTGCCACCGAGGTCAATTCTGCCGTATTCTGCATACTGATAGGTAACTTCTTTCTCATCTAACAGACCTCTGAGTGCACCAAGATACTCTGCATTGGCATCATTTGCACCACTCTTGCCTCTGGCTCCTGTTACTTTGTTAAATACAAGTCCACCACCCAGATATGCTACATTCTTCTGCTCGAAGCTATCTGCAAACATCGGATCAAATACACTGCTGACATCTGCTGATAACAGATTTGATGCTGCCTTGAGTGAAGAATATTCGTCTGTCAGATTCATGATTTCTGCCAGTGCATTTTCATAAAAATGGGAGGTCATGCCTGTTGCACCGCAGCTGCCGATTTCTTCCTTATCTGTCAGCATGACTACAGAAGTTCTGGCAAGCTTCTTAGCATGTAAAAGTGCATGGATAGCCGCATATGCACATACCTTATCATCCTGTCCATATGCCATGATCATGCTTCTGTCCAGTCCTGCTTCTCTTGCTTTACCAGCAGGAACTACTTCTAATTCAGCAGACAGGAAATCCTCTTCCTTCATATCATACATTTCTTCCAAAAGACGAAGGATCTGCGCCTTTACAGCTTCCTTCTCTTCTTTATCCTTGTCTTTTGTAACAAGAGGTCTGTTGCCAAATACGATATCAAGAGCTTCTCCTCCAAAAAGCTCAGATGCTTTCTTCTCCTGCTGTTCCTGTGATAGATGAGGTAATAGGTCGGATATGAATACAACCGGATCATCTTTATCTTCACCAATGCAGATTTCTTCTGTGATACCATCCTTCTTCACTACGACACCATGAATTGCCAGCGGTAATGTAACCCACTGATACTTTTTGATTCCACCATAATAATGCGTATCCAGATATGCCACACCTGTATTCTCATACAATGGATTAGGCTTAATATCCAGACGGGGTGAGTCGATATGGGAAGCTACGATATTCATACCTTCTTCCATAGGCTTCTCACCGATTCTGCACAAAATAACAGCTTTGTTCATCCATGTTGCATATACCTTGTCTCCGGCTTTTAACTTCTTCTTATCACGAACCAGTGCAGCCAGATCTGTAAATCCTTCTTTCTCTGCCAGATTCACAACCGTATCTGCACATTCACGTTCTGTTTTGGAATGATTCAGGAAGTGCATATATTCTTTTGTATACTCTTCCATTTTATTCATTCTCTTATCACTATACTGTTTCCAGCAATTCTTACGTTCCATCTTGCAACTATCCCTTTCTTTATTCGCACTAATGCCTGCAGCGTTTGCTGCAGGCATTCATACCATTCATACTATTGTCTAAGTTCAATACCAAGTGCTTCTAATCCGTTAAGTATTTTCTTCATAGCGCCAGTCACGTCGCCATCTTCCAATGTTCTGTCTTTTGCTCTGAACGTAATTGAATAAGCGACTGATTTGAAACCCTCTTTGATCTGGGAACCTTCATAAATATCAAATAATTCATAACCCTCAAGGATTTTGCCACCACGCTGCTCAATGACATCTTCGATATCTCCAGCCAGAATGGATTTCGGAACTACCATACTGATATCTCTTGTTACAGCAGGATACTTGGCAATTCCTTCATACTTTCTGTCAAAAGAAGCGAAAGGAACTACCTCAGGCATATCCAGAACAGCTACATATACTCTGGTTCCGATATTGTAATTATCTGCTACATCAGGATGTACCTCTCCTAAGTAACCAATTACTGTATCTTCATATTTGATCAATGCCTGACGACCCGGATGTAAGAAAGGTTTCTCTGCGTTAGGATCATACTTAGCTTTCTTTCTCATGCCAACGCTTTCCAGAAATTCTTCTACAACACCCTTCATTGTGAAGAAATCGCCATCTCCGTACATACCCAGAGTAAACTGCATTCTTTCATCTGGATAATCTGTCAAAGGAAGTGCCTTTGGAATGTATACATTACCTAATTCATACAGACGTACATTCTTATTTCTTCTATTATAATTAGTTGACAGTGATGTCAGAATTCCATTTAAAGAGATTGTTCTCATAACAGAGAAATCTTCACCCAGAGGATTGGAGATTGTTACTGTCTTACGAAGCTCACTGTCTGCCGGAAGTAACAGCTTGTCAAATACCTTAGGGCTTTCAAAGGAATAGCACATACCCTGTGAGAAACCACAATACTCTGCGATATCTCTGGCTTTTTCTTCTACTCTCAGCTTGAATGGAAGCTTACCTGTTGTAGCCTCGCCGCTTGGTAAAGTAGTAGGAATCTTATCATATCCATAGAATCTTGCTGCTTCTTCTGCGATATCTGCAAAGCCTTCCAGATCCTGTCTGAAGGAAGGTATTGTAATCAGGTTAGTCTGCTCATCATATACAAGCTCAATGCGTTTGAAGATTGTAAGCATGTCTTCTTTTGCAATATCTGTTCCGAGGAACTTATTGATACGTTCCGGCTCAAAAGGAATCTGCCTTAGCTCCTTGAGTGGTTCGCATACGTCTACCATACCATCTACAACTTCACCACAGCCAAGTTCTTCGATCAGCTGGCAGGCTCTGTTAATTGCTTCTTCTGCGTTTCTTGGATCAAGACCTTTTTCAAAAATACCAGAAGCATCTGTACGAAGTCCTACTCTCTTTGCTGATTTTCTGATATTTGCACCATTAAAGGTAGCAGCTTCGAATAATACTGTAGCTACGTTATCTGTAATCTTGGAATTCTCACCACCCATGATACCTGCAATACCAATTTCTTTTTCCGCATCGCAGATCATAAGAACTTCTGAATCCAGCTTTCTCATCTGTCCGTCCAGAGTCTGGAATTCATCGCCGTCCTTAGCACGTCTTACAACAATCTTGTTACCTGCAATTGTGCTTAAATCATAAGCATGCATAGGCTGACCATACTCTTCCATAACGTAGTTAGTGATATCTACCAGATTGTTGATTGGTCTGATTCCACAAGCTGCCAGTCTTCTCTGCATCCATTCCGGTGATGGTGCAATCTTGATATTCTTGCATACTCTTGCACAGTAACGTGTGCACAGATCCGTGTCTTTTACTTCTACGGAAATGTATTTATTAACATCCTCACCGTTGCCTTTTACAGATACAACAGGTGGAACAAAAGGCTTCTTAAAGGTAGCGGCTGCTTCTCTTGCAATACCCAGGATGCTGTAGCAGTCAACACGGTTAGAAGTTACCTCATATTCTACTACGGTATCATGTAAGCCTAATGCTTCGATTGCATCCTCGCCAGGAGTTACCGGTTTCTTGAATACATAAACGCCGTTTTCCGGTGCTTCCGGATACATTTCTCTGCTGGAGCCAAGTTCTTCGATTGCACACATCATACCATTGGAAGGAACACCTCTGAGCTTGCCAGCCTTGATCTTAATGCCTTCTTCCGGGAGAGGACCACCGTCATGTCCACTGGCTACCCTGCCACCGTCCAGAACTACAGGCACATAATCGCCTTCATGCAGATTGGCAGCACCTGTTACGATCTGAATCGTTTCTGTCCCTACGTTGACCTGGCAGATGATGAGCTTATCTGCATCAGGATGACGCTCAATTGATTCGATATGACCTACTACGATCTTCTCCAGATTCTTGTCTAATCTTGTAAATCCTTCTACTTTTGTTCCAGACAGAGTCATGGCATCACAGTACTCGTGATCACCAACCTCAAGCTCTGGCACATATGCCTTAATCCATGATAATGGTGTATTCATTTTCTATTCTCCTTCTATATCTATTTAATTAATGTAGAACTGCAGACTCGTAAATACTTCGTATTTACTCGTTTCGAGCTTGCGCCCTATATCAAGGAAGAAAAATAATGCTTTTCAAGCAAGCTTGAACGCCTTGTTTTTCTTCCTCTATTCTATTAATGGCGAACTGCAGACTCGTAAATACTTCGTATTTACTCGTTTCGGGCTTGCGCCCTATATCAAGGAAGAAAAATAACGCTTTTCAAGCAAGCTTGAACGCCTTGTTTTTCTTCCTTGCTGCAGTTCTTGAGGTTTTAAAATTGTTTCAAAAATCTGATATCGTTTTCGTATAACAGGCGCATATCATCAATTTCATATTTTAAGAGTGCGATTCTTTCAAGTCCTACACCAAATGCGAATCCTGAGTATTCTTCCGGATCAATGCCGCTCATGCGCAATACTCTTGGGTGAACCATGCCACAGCCGAGAATTTCAATCCATCCTTCACCTTTACAGAAACGGCAGCCTTTTCCACCACACTTAAAGCAGGATACATCCATCTCTGCTGATGGCTCAGTGAATGGAAAGTGATGAGGTCTGAACTTAACCTTGGTATCTTCCCCGAAAAGCTCCTTAGCGAACTCAGCAAGTGTTCCTTTAAGATCAGCAAAAGTAATGTTTTTATCAATAACAAGTCCTTCTACCTGATGGAAAGAAGGAGAATGTGTTGCATCTACTTCATCAGCTCTGAATACTCGTCCGGGAGCAATCATACGGATAGGCAGCTTGCCTTTCTCCATCTCATGAACCTGTACACCTGATGTCTGAGTTCTAAGCAGCATCTCACCATTTACATAGAAAGTATCCTGTTCGTCCTTGGCAGGATGATCAGCTGGAATGTTCAATGCTTCAAAGTTATAGTAATCCTTCTCTACTTCCGGTCCTTCTACGACTTCATAACCCATACCAATGAAGATTCTCTCTACTTCTTCAAGTGCAATTGTATTAGGATGACGATGTCCTACATTATTCTTCTGTGCAGGAAGTGTAACGTCAATGACTTCTGCCTTCATCTTGGCTTCACGGATTCTGCGCTCCATTCTTGTCTTGGCTTCATCCATGACACGCTCAATCTCTTCTCTGGCTTCATTCACCATCTGACCTACCTTAGGTCTCTCTTCTGGTGCTACATCCTTCATGCTCTTTAATACTGCTGTTAATTCACCCTTTTTACCAAGGAAATTAACACGTACATCATTGAGTCTGTCAAGGGCATCACTCTCATTAATCTGACGGATTGCTTCCGCTTTAATCTGTTCCAACTTCTCTTTCATTTCCTGTCTCCTTCTTCCATACAATTACTGGGAATCCTGTAAGATATAAAAAATCCCTTATAGCCTAAGCTATAAGGGACGAATATATCGTGGTACCACCCTGTTTCCCATTCTGTGTTCTCACAAAATGGCTCACAAAAACGTAACGTGTTCCTACGTCTCTGTCTACTGATTACTTCAACAGAGCTGCTCCGGTGGGAAATTCAACACTATATCTGAACTTAGAGGGCTTACAGCCGGTGACCCTCACTCTCTGGCAGAAAATATAGCTCTACTTTGCACCTTCTATGCATTTCTCATATATTGTCATGATAGACAATTCAGCCAGGAATGTCAAGGGGGAAAATTACAAAATCAGCCTATTAATACCTTTTTCCCTTGAAATGCAAAGCCATAATGTCTTATATTATTTCTCTCTATCCCCAGAGAAAGCAACTCAGTATCATACTTTTTCTCTTCAATTTGATATAATGCTGCATGAACAGTATCTTCCAGTGATTCTTCCTCATCGGTATCCAATACCTTAAATTCCAATACATATGCTGTCTTCTTATGATTCTTTGGAATCAGCATCACGTCATACCGGTCATATCCGCTTTCTCGATTGGAACGAATATCATAGCTTTCTCTCAATTCTACTAACAATCCTAACACGAAGCCATGATAAAACCTCTCCGGTTGTGTCTTGCCAGACGGATGCGTTCCTGTATCAAAATTGCTGAAGGTAGTCAGCGCCACATCATTCATGTAGGCATTCATTGCTTTTAAGTCTCCCTGTAGCAAGGCATCAACAAACGCATTATAATTTGATGCTGAACTATCAAACCAGCCCAAAAACATATCGGAAAATATTCCATAAGTCTCCAGATTGGTGATACGTAAATGATACCATGGTTTTCTTAATATTCCATGATACTCTACCTTTTCCACCTTCAAATATCCACTGGCTACCAACAGACTCCATATAGCATCCTTATTGCTGTCAAGCTGGTCAAAAACAATCTGTTCATCAAAGTTAACGATAATTTCCTTATCCTTCAGCAAATCCTCCATATACATTTTCACTTCTGCTGAAGCAGATTGTATCAGTCTGTTAATCAAACCATTAGAACTGGTCGCTGCCCAATAGGGACTAAAGCGCTTCTTATCCAGATAATTAGTGATTGACCATGGATTGTAGATATCTCTGCTGGAACCAAATGTAAAGCCATCGTACCATTTCTGCACTTCTTCCAATTGATCCATACATCCAAACAATTCCAGTGCTGATGTTACTTCCTCCTGCGTAAATCCAAAGCACGTACTATATTCATCAGACGTAGTAGTCACTACATTCAGGTTATTCAGATCTGAAAATACCGATTCCTTGGATACCCTGGTAATTCCTGTCATAATACCGCGTTCCAGATATTGATTGGTTTTAAAAGTGGAATTAAACAAATTTCGAATAAACGCTGTGAATTCATTCCAATAACCATGTATATAAGCTTCCTGCATAGGTGTATCATATTCATCCAGCAAAACAATAACATTCTTCTTATAATATCTGCTAAGATAAAGACACATCTGGTTAATTGCTGCACAGCATTCCACATCACTCATAGTCATAGTCATAGACTGATACATATTCTTCTCGTTATCACTAAGCAGATTTGTCTCCAATAAATATCTGTTCTGTTCATACAGTCCCGCAATTTGAAGCTTTATCTGACTTTTCGCGTCTTCAAGATTATCTGCCTTGATTCCTGCGAAGCTCAAAAATACAGTAGGATATGTTCCCTGAAGCTTTTTGTATTTTTCCTCTTTCCATATCGAAAGATTCTCAAATAAGTCGTCTCTTCCCGCATACTGATTTGAGAAAAAGCAATAAAGCATATTCATATTCAGAGTTTTACCAAAACGCCTCGGTCTGGTAATCAAAGTAATAACATCCCTTGATTCCCACCATTCTTTGATAAAATACGTCTTATCTATATAGAAGCTGCCTTCTTCTCTAAGTCTGTCAAATCCCTGATTGCCTATGCTTACTATTGTCTCCATATACTCTCTCCTTGTTTAGATCAACTGCGTATATTATACCATATGAAAAACAATGTAGCATAGCGTTTCTTAATCATTCGATAATTCTTCTATGCATACTCCCTGATAAAAATATCTCAGTATGTCGCTATAGGAATATCCCAGCTGTGCCAGGCATTTTGCTCCATTCTGTGACATTCCAACGCCGTGCCCCATGCCGCCTCCATGGATTATGACCTTCGATATGCCGCCCTCTTCACTGATACTCTCCAGATAGAAAAAGGCACTGGGCAGCAGTTCTCCCATAGAATATGCAGAGCCATCCTGTTTTATAAGCATATCGCCCGGTGTTGCCAGTACAGTTCTGATACAATGCTGTGACGAAATCATGATTTGAAAATGTTCTGTATCAATGGCAAGTCTGGTCACCATACCACTGTCAGAACGCCTGGCTGCTGAAATACTTCTTATATCTTTTTCTTTTAAAAGCTGCTCTAGTGATCTGCTCTCAGATTCTATCTGGACTTTATTTGAATCGCTCTCATACAGATTCCAGACTCTCTGTAAAAAGTTCTGCACATCTATATTTTTTTCATAATTCCATCGAAACCACGGTTCTTCTTTTTCTACGTAATTTTGACTTATATGGTCAATTTTGTTTTGAAAATCTATTGTGTTATATAGCTGTTTGGAATCCTTTATATTCCCTGGTTGATCGGCTATACTCAATTCTTTTACTACCAGATAATCCTTGCTTTCTCCTTCACGCCAGGTATCATATCCAGAACTGAACCCCCAGGATGTACTATAATAGAAACTCTCTATTAAATCATCATTGCAAGTCATAACCAGTCCCTTCGTCTCATCAACAGCCTGATTCACTGCATCCTGCTCCGATATATTCTGATACACCTGATAGGCAGTACTGTCATCTACATGCGCCTTCCACTCTGGATAGGCATAGGATTGTTTCTGATAAAAGGCATAGGTTCTGGCACTGACTGTCTGAGCCTTCAATGCTTCTAACGGGTAAGAAGAAGGCATTTCACTTGGAACCACACCATATAGGTATTCTTCAACCGGTAATTCATTCACAAGCACCAGTCCCTGTGGAGTACCATAACAGGTCATGCTGCCCCTATAGCTAACTGCCTCACTTCGCCCCACATTCGGGAGTTCAATTCTGCCATCTGCCTTAGGATAGATTGTGACAGAACCCTGTTTCCATTCATTGGATGTGATTGTAAATTCCTCGTCTGGCGAAAGCTCCTGAAGGTTCTGTTTGGTCTCTATGTATGGGTGTGACGAATTGGAGCGGTTTTTATGTTACTGCTCATGTTGTTTATGTTTAATTTGTTTGCCGAATCATTATTGTTTTCTTCGGAATTCTCTGTTCCTTCAATCAACACAGCTTCATCCAGTCCTAAATCACCAATTAGCCGAAGGTAAATATCAACATTCCCTTCCTTGTCCACTTCGATTTTCTGAATTAGGCGCTTCAACTGTGCATTTGTCATTTCATGAACATCTGTGATATCCTCCAGTTGCTTGAATGTGCTGTTCAAAATTGCTTCCAGTTGTTCTCCCTTGGTCAGATGATAAGAGACCATTTTCAGTTCATTCTCCAACCGTTCAATCTCTTTTCGCATCCCACCGATTTTCTCATTCAATTCCTCTCTGGAAATCAAATCATCGGTATACATGTCCATGTATTTTTCACGAGATTTGCGAAGCCTGTTCAATTCTGTACTTAGCTGCTTTTCGTACTCAATATTTTCATCCTTTGCTTTGTATACTCGCTGAAATTCTTTAATCACATAATTGATTACTTTTTTCTTCTTACTAAGAATCTCCTGAAAATACTCCTGCAGCGCCTGAATCAGTTCTTCCTCATCTACCGTCACTGCATTCAGGCAGCTATCTGCCCCTCTCCCGTTATGCCCGGAACACACCCAGCGCACATAGGTATTCTTGTATTGGCGAACCGTTCTGCGAAAAGACCAACCACACTCCTTGCATTTAATCAATGTAGAGAATAAATATTTGTTACTCTGTCGCTCATGAGTAATTTTGAAGGAATCATGACGACCTTTTAAAATATCCTGTGCTTTATCAAAGACTTCATCCTCAATAATCCGGAGTTCCGGTCGAATCGTGACAAGCCATTCTGATTCATCCTTTTCTTTTCTCTGACCGGTCAGAAAATCTGCAATCTCTTCTTTGCCGTTGATAATCTTTCCCGTGTATATCTCGTTGGTCAGAATTCGGCAAACCGAATTCTGGCTCCAGTTGTTGCCACGCTTGGTCTTGATGCCTCGTTCATTGAGCATATTTGCAATCTTCGATCCGCCATATCCTTCCTCTGTGTACCACTGAAAAATCTGACGAATTGCTTTTGCCTCGTTCTCATTGATAGAAAGGTTAAAATAGTCACCAATCGTCTTATCATAGCCAAAAACGATGTTCGGAACACGACCTTTTTCCGCATTCATCTTCTTACCAAATTTAATTCGTTTAGAAGTATTGGCACTTTCCTCCTGGGCTAATGCACCGAAGATTGTTAGAACGAATTCGCTGTTACCCATACTGGTCATGTTGGCAGTCAGGAACTGTGTTTCGATACCAAGAGATTTCAGTTTGCGGACACTTTGTAGTAAATCAACGGTATTTCTGGCAAAACGAGAAATATCCTTAACTACAACCATATCAAATAAGCCTTTTTCGGCATCTGCAAGCATACGCTGAAATTCCTTACGATTTTTGATTTTGGTTCCGGAAATACCTTCGTCTGCATATAATTTAATAAGGTTGTCCCCGGTGCGCTTTGTGTACTCTAAAAAGAATTCTTTCTGGGTCTCAAGGCTATTAAGCTGGTCGGATTTATCTGTGGATACTCGGCAGTATGCGGCAATGTTCATGTTTAACCACCTTTCTGTTATTGTTGTCAGGTTCTGTTACATCTATATCGTAAAAAGTTATAAGAAAACGTAGATATACATTAATTTATCTACGTTTATCAAAACTATATTTTAAGAAATACGATACTATATATGCTTTTGCAAACCTTCAAAATCTCTGTTTCACTTTTCCCTTTCATAGCTTCATAGAATTGCTCCACAATCAAATTATTAAATTCATATTGTGGCATCTTTCCATCATTATCAATAATACCTTTAATAAATTCAAAAAGTTTTCGGGTTCTATATTGTGGATCATTTAAACGAAATCTTTTAATATGTAAATCAATAAACTTTATTTCTCCAACAGAATAAGCATGAAAATTCGAAGCCGCTTGAAATTTCATATTCAAAATATCATATTGAAGAGCTAGCGGTTCTCCTGAATCTATCCCTCTCACTCCCATTGGTTGAAGAATAATCTGGCCTCCCGGTAGTTCATTATATTGTAATCGTAATTCTTTTAAAGCCTTACAAGGAACTGTACATTGCTTTCTTTTTTCCTCAGAACACCGACTTTTACTTTCAAATTCTCTAATAATCTCGACCGATAATTTACGTTTCTGTTCTCCTGTTTTTTTGAATACCTGATTACATTTCGGGCAAGTCATTCCAATATTTGGTATACATTCAATGAGATTTTTCGAATTAGCTTTTTCAATGGCATGTTCTAAATTACCAAAATTTTTTTCATCCACTAACACTCTAGAGTAACAATACATACAATATCCATGAGAACTTTTCAACAACACCTTATTTAAATTTAGCTTCTCTTTAGTATTTTTATACCCATATTTTATCCACTTCTTATACTCAGGATGAAATATGGGTAGTTCCATAAACATATTATAGTTCATATACTCACCACTCTTGTATCTGGTTTAAGATTAACTTCTGCGATGCAGACAAATTTTCGCCTTTTAACTTAATTAAACAAGTTTCGTCTTTTTTACCCCATGCATTATTAATTCTATTATTCAATAACTTCCTCAGAGTTCTTTCAATTTCATTTTCTACTTGGGGTTCACTTCCAAATAATCTATCGAACACGATTTGAACCTCCGATACAGAAGAATAATCATCAATATCCATTACTTCATACTCGTTGTCTAATACTATCAAATTAGCATTCGTTGTATGTGCCACCAAATCGCACGAATGCGTTGTTACAACCCATTTTGCCCATAAAAACTCTTGTTTTAAAAATTCCAAAATCAATGCAGCATATTTGGGAGATAAAAACTCATCTATTTCATCTATAACAACCCAAGCTTCTTCCTTAAATTTTCCTGTATCTTGATAAAATAATAACTCCAATAAAATACGGATAAGTGCTTGATATCCACTAGACAATAGCCCTCTTCCATTTTCGAATTCAACTTTTCCTAATGAATCTCCATATATTACATTAAATCGGTCTCCTGTAAGCTTAAAAAATAAATTTTGTACTTCCATTTCATAAATTGGATATATCATTTCTATACATTCTGTTAACGTTCCAAAACAGTTAAATGAATCTTTCAAGTTAAAAAAGTCATCCTCTAATCTTGTTTGAAGAATTGATGAATTATATTTGACTCCTTTATTTGTCATCGGAACTTTTTTTACATCAAACCCTCGATTAACCGCATCAATAAAATATATAGTATCACTTTTTCCAATTTTTGTGATAAAATTCTTCAGTAATAACGACTTTCCACTAGAATTGTCACCTATAACAACACAATTTTTATGCGGCAATTTTTCCAATCTAATTTTACTTGTTACTTCATCTATCTGATCCATTCCAAATTTCATAAACGACCTTCCACCTCTCATTCATACTCTTCATTTGTACCGTTCCCTGTCTTGCGCAAGAAATATATTGCTTACTATTCAAGACGTCATTATATATTTTACTCGTAATTGGTTTATTTAAACCTAATTTATCATACACAACAAAAAAACTTTCAAATAACGTTACTTTTGATGCTTGTTTAATAGTGACCTGAAATAGTTCCAAAAATGAAGCTATGCTTCTTTCATATTCATCTATCTGTTTTTTAGTAAAACTCATCGCTTTTTCCGAAAACTGATCAAGTAGCTTAACATATGAACTATTATATCCTTCTACACTAAAATCAAAATTAACCAGACTTTCTTTTACTCTAACAAAATATTTTAAGGCACAAAGACGAAGTAATGCTTCTAAATCCTTTTCTTTAGCATCCTCTCTTCCCCATACATCTCTCCAAAGCTGATTATTCCTATTAAAGTTTTGAAGCATATCATAAAATGGACACGCATAAATTCCATTTCTTTGTTCCTGTTGTGACAACAGTGATCCACCACGATTTAAATTTGCAAAAATTTGTCGTAACACATCCGGTTTTTGAGTTACATCGTCTATTTTTATTTCTATCACAGTTATGGGAGTATAATCTATTCTTCTTTTCAATTCAATTGGCAACGAAGCATAGTCAACATTTATCCGTTCCATATTTTCTCCATTTAAACAGATATGAAGTTCCTCTAATTCAAATTGACTAATCAATGCGTCTTTAAAGTTCTCATTTTCCACCTTTAATTCAGAAAAATTTATACAGCTATTCTTTTTTTTATTCAGATAATAACCAATATAATAAAAAAACAAACTCATTACGCGCTGTTGACCGTCTAATATTTCCAATTGATTGTCTTCATTTCTACATGTATATATTGGTGGAATTGGCAAGCCACAAATCAATGATTCAATCAAAGAAACCACTTGTTCTTTACTCCAACGATATTTTCTTTGATATTTAGGTATAATATATAAATTTTCATTTACACTCTCTACCAATGTACGAAATCCTACATCCGTTTTATATTGTTGAATACTTATTTTCTTCAATGTGCTAAATAAATCCTTATTTATCATATTCATCACCCTTCATTTCACATAGTATACTAAGCTATTCTCATTATACAAACCCCAAAATAAAAATATCTATTTCTATTCTAACTATTTATTTTCAATAACACAAGCATTAATTCAATTCTTAAAGTATTAATAGTAAATATATTTACAAGTACATAACCAGCCTAATCGTAATCTATTTACACACCATCTACTGTTCCACTTTACCTTTATATCTTTCTGTTATCTATTTTGTCCTTTTCTGCTATATTTTTCCATCCTCCGAAATTTTAACCCTATGTTTTCAGGTAATTGTATTAATTTCCTTAAAGTTATCCAATACCCTAAGCAAGGAAATGGCACCATACTTGCCAACCAAATAGTTTTTCTCATAACTTTCGTACTTACAAATACACACTCCATCCTCGTCCGTAAAATCAACAAGTAACTGTAATGTTGATACACCTCTGTCATTCTCCTCAATATGCCAGACTTCATTTCAATGCAGCAATCAATTTGAGAGTTTTCAAATATCATGCCTTATAATAAATGAGGTAATTTCATAATTCAAATTCAATCCTTTTGGATAACTTTTGAGAAAAAAAGGGCGCACTTCACCAATTCTTCTCTGATTGATATCAATTGTGGATATCTGAATTATGACACCTCCATTTCGTATGTTATTTTATTTATGCTACATTGGATTTTTCCTTGCTGGCTGCATCTGATAGCCTTGATGCAATAAGGGCAATACAAGATAAATCCATAAAGACTTTGGTCCTTGCCATTTTTGCAACCCGGATGTTATCAAGGTTGTAATTATCCTTTAAATCCCCGAACGTACGCTCTACGCTGGTTCGTTGGTTATATAGTTTTTCAAATGCTTTTGTTTCTCTGAATGGTGCAGTAACAAACCTTGGATTATCTTTGATTTTTACTTTACCAACATATCCACTTGATGAGGAACTGCACCACGAGGAATCCATCGGGCAATCGCATTTGCCACATGCATGTGGACATAGAATCCTGATTGTTCCATTATCATTGCCACCATAAACATAGGCATAATTCATGGGACAGACTAACTGACCATTCCAGTTGATTCCTTCTGGTGGAATCTTAGTATTTCTCCAATTTATCGGGATAATCGCCTGACCATGATACTTATGATAAACACTGGAATATAGCTCGGGTTTATCATAACCGGCATCCATCATGTAATATTTTGGTGTAAGTCCGTTTTTATAGTCATCCATCATCTTTTGAATCAGCTTTTCCGCAACATCCACATCTGCAATATTTGCCGGGGTAATGATATAAGAGATTGGAAGACTACTGTAAGTGTCAACCAGGGCATGCATTTTCCATCCAAACCATTTGATAAAGTTTCCGTTTGTATCAAGTTTGCCACCCCAGTTGGGGAATGTTGGGTCATCCATTGGAATCTTTGATTTCGGGACAGCATGTTCATAGGATGTAAGCTTACTGGCATCAATTGCAACATTAGTGCCATCTATAAGTCCGAGTTTTTTGGCTTTGCAGACCATCCTGCGGAATGTACGCCCTAAGATATCTGTACCAGATAACAATGTGATAAAACGATTTAAAGTAGCAGCACTTGGTGTATTTTCGATATAATCGTAACCAAGACTGCGTCTTAGAACCGGGTCAGATTTAAGGCGCATAACTAATGCCTTTATATCCGATAATTGCTCTATTTGCATAGCAATCAGAGTATTAAACAATAGCTTTTTTGAATAACCCTTTGGACCTCTTTTGTGGGAATCGTAAGGGAATACTTCTTCAAAAAGCGAGTAATCAATAAAACTTAAAATAGATTCAAGTTTAGTAAGAGGTTTAATTTCATAAAGTTGGTCTAAAGTAATTAATGATTGCTGACGATACATATTTTGCAACTTATCTCCTTCCGATGTGGATATTTCTGTTAAAATATATATCGGATTGGGGTAAGTTGTTTTTTATATGCCCTGAAACATCAGTAAAATCAAGGACTATGAATTATGAAATTCTCTCAAATAGCAACTATACATGGTTAACATTAATATCCGAGTTTAAAATGTTTCTTACCGAACACGGATGTAAGCAAGCATTTAATTTATACAAAATATTCCCAAAATAATATGCCCCAGCAAGAAAAGCAAAGCTCTCACCTTGCTCTTCTTACCCAACACATAATTTTTCCTTTTTTTCCGTTAAATTATCTAATATGTAATCCCCACTCTCTACATACAATGTCGCATCCTTTATTGCCCGCTCTACCTTTCCCGCATTTGCTTCTATTAAAAGTTTGCACAGGAAATCTGCAGTATCTTCCGCTGAATTTGGATTATGAAAACGAT
>ENA-ORTG01002196-ORTG01002196.1-human-gut-metagenome-genome-assembly--contig:-NODE-2196-length-16121-cov-3.185858_pt1 | contig 16121 bp, 7 predicted proteins | sample MGYA00241906_ERZ509176 | MGnify/ENA primary metagenome ERZ509176 (study PRJEB26280, sample SAMEA2338811) | human gut metagenome | biome: human gut; feature: human-associated habitat; material: faeces...
TTGACGACGGAATGCTTCCAGTTCCTTTACATCCGACGGAGGCATCTTGCCAACTTCCGTGGTAAAGTAGATCGCATCACAACGACCGTCAAATCCCGTCAAATCATGCAGCTTGATTACAGTTTTCAGATTCTTGACAGATACTTTTCCAGCTATCTGCCACATCCAGGCAGAACCCTCCGCTCCCAATGGAGAAGTCATCTTCTTTCCTCCGACAGACAAACTGAATTTACCGGGACCTTCCCCTTTTTTCCACGGGGAAGTCCAGTTATAGGTCCGAACATATACATAATATTCTCCTTTTTCAGGAAACGTTACTTCCGTAGAGGCATCATCGACGGGTACACCCATCCCATGCGCCAAAAGGTAAGGAGACCCCATCAAATCCATAAACTGCTGGTCAACCTTCCAACCACCCTTGTTACTGAAACTTTCGGCTTCAACAAAAAGGTCTGCCGCTCGAACACATCCCAAACTCAACAAAAATAATAATGATAAAATTACACGAGTCTTCATGATATTAATATTTTAAATTAACAAAAACAAAGGGAAACACAACACTCTCTAAATTTACTACTTTGCAAAAATAGAACTAATTATAAATAAACCATGCTGTTGCTTTACAATTTTTATTTGCGGTTACACGTACCCATCGAGCAGAAAAGCTCTCAGGAAACTCATAATGCATATATTCACCAGAACCGACAGTCTTGGTTTCATAAATCTTAAACTGCCCATTGCCTACAACGTCTACTTCTATTTTAAAAGAAACAGCTTCATTCGAATCATGCCAAAGGTGAAGAGATTTCTGATCAAATCCATACATTAAAAAAGGATCAGACGGGACATGGGCCATAACTTCATCATCAGACCATACCCCTCCTTCACCAGTTGGTTTTCCCCACGACCACAAATCGTCTGTCTTACCGAACCACAATCCAGCTTGAGGTTGACCAGCCAAAGGATTTCCATCAGCAGTACCAAACTTCATTGGCGTCGCCTGATTTCCTCCCATCACCAACATGCCCCTCCAAGAACAATAGTCTGGAATTACACGCAAATGCGAACAAACCGGACGAATAGCCCACAGCTGATCAACATATAGATGAAATCCTATTTCATAAAATAACCCATGACAGTCCATCATTGCACGTTCTGTTTCAATTTCGCGAATACGCAGCCACTCCGTACAACTCGTCTCATCGAATGTTTTACTGGATTTTGGCAAACGATACCTTTTCCATTCCTTTGTATTCGGAAAAAACACACTCATTACAGCAGAAGCATTATCCCAACCTGTAGCCAAAATTGGTGCACCAAAATGAGAAGAGCTCCATACTTCCGTATACGACTTCTCTTCTATTATTTTCCAAACTTTACCATCCCACTCTGCTAAACGGCCTGCACTCCAATCCTTATTATAATCTTTTGTAGAATAACTATTGTTACACACAACAACCTTACCATGCCTTGTAAAACCAGATTTAAAATGAGGTTTCGACCCTTTCGGTTCTTTCAACTCATCATAAAGGTTAAATAATAATTTTGTATCTAAGGTATTTACATCCACTTCAAAAAATTGACCTTCCATAGCCAGAAAATAAACTTTATTCTCCGGATCCGTCAAATGCGTCATTGTTGCAGCTAAGCGATGATCCTTCACACCATCAATCACTCGCACATTCCCATTCATATCAATTACATACGGACCAATGATCAACTGATTCGTAGGGCCGTGGAGTAATCTGTTAGCATATGTTCCCACCACACTTTCCGGGCGTTTATGTATTTCCATCTTATCATTGATTTCAAAAAGTCCCGTACCGGAACCAGTCGCGGAGAAATGTGCGACATAAGTAACGACCCATAATCTGTTTGCCCAAGGGAACAAAGCGCCCGTCCCTGCTTCAGTTCGTGGAGTTTGATCTGCTACCATAGCCAAATGCGGAAACACTCCGCTACAATTTATTTGCTGCTGAGACAATGCCTTATTATTCAGACATCCTAAAACTAACAAAACAGATATTAAAATGTATTTCATGATTCTACAGATTTAAAGATTGCAATTCAACAACATCCGGTAATTGATTTATCAGTATCATCACCGGATGTCATTTCTACATTTTATTTATAATCCAACCAAGCAGTTGCTTTTGTATCCGTATCCGATACAAAACGAATCCATCTTGCTTGAAATGCTTCAGGGAGTTGTTGAACGAACCTTTCTCCAGGTTGTACTGCATAAGCGGCATACTCCATCCAATCCCCATTGCCGGTAGGATCAACTTCAACCGTAATGACGACTTTCTTATCAGACTGATGCGACAACGAAAGCTCTTTCTTGTCATAGAATCCAATCAGATACGGATCAGAAGCAATACCAACTTTTACATCTGTATTCTTCCACGGACCACCATGACCTACCGGTTTACCCAATGTCCACAAGTCATCGATAACACCTACCCAAACAGCAGCTTTTCCGTCGTCCGAAACAATAATATGCGGATTCTCTTTTCCCTCTTCAGGTGTCACACCTGTCAAAACAAGCATACCTCGGTAAGAAGCATAATCGTTGATACGGTAATTATGAGTTGATATAGGACGAATTTTTGCATATCCATCCGCATTTTCCGCAGGAAGTTCGTAAAAAGTTCCCATACAAGAGAACATATCGCGTTCCGTTGCCACTTCCCGACAAACACGCAGTACACCTTGGTTAGTCAATTCTTTATACGTTTCATCCCCCAAAGGAAGACGCCAACGCCGGTTCAAATCATCTACAATCAGGACAGAACCCTCTTCTATCGAAACGACTTGTTGGGGTATGGCAAACTTTGATCGAATAAAATCAGTCGTTTTTGTATCTTCCTTACGAACCAGTTCCAATTTATCTCCCATTTCATAATAACCGGTTTCCGATGTTTTTCCATCTACCGTCACATTTGCCAACACTCCCAATGCACGACGGTTGTCACCAAGCCCATACAACAAACCTCCAATTGTCGTATTTTGTTTAACTGTTGTCAAACCTTGGTAAATCGGATCAGAAGAAGTCGAACGGGGATCGGCAGTCGTATAATTGAAACTAACCGTTGCCAATGTATTTTTATCCGTTTTTACACGAATCCATTCTCCTTTTTCGGTAGAAGCAAAAGGGACAGAGACCGACTTTCCTGCATTTACTGTGACACTCTTCAAGGTCTTCCATTCATTTTTGCCAGCTTCATCTATTTCAAAAGTAAAGATCACCGGTTGTTTTCCTTCATTTTTGACCCAACCGAAACGATGTGTCCAGCCACTAAAAAGGAACGGTTCAGAGCTCTCACCTGCTTTCACGCTTTCCTTTGCCCAAACAGCACCTTCAGCAGTAGCCGGTCCTAATTCATCCGGTCTTGTCAAAGAGGTAAACCACAGGTTCGAATTCGATTGACCTGGTCCCTCTATACTTCCCTTTGCTTTTCGTTTGTTCAAGAATTCTTTCTGAGCCGAATCGTCACAACCGAAAACCAACTGATCGTTCCAACGTGTAAAATCACCAATCACCTTCAAATAAGCGGAGCGCGGACGAATACCTGCTGAATTATCAGCCGTAAACATTCCTGGAAAATACCAGAACATTCCATGCATCGTCATCAGATAATCAGGCTGAGACTCTGTCCCGACATTCCGAATGCGCGGCCATTCCGTATTCCATCCATGCGCACCATCATAGCTATGACTGGCTTTGGGCAAACGATAAAAAGCCCACCCTTTTTCGGCATCGCGTACACCTAAAATAACTGATTTATAATCCCACCCTGTTGCCCAAATCGGGTCTGTTTCCGGATTCGTATTTCCATAAATGCCACCCGGCCCCGTCACTTCGACAAATTGATTGCGACGAACTACTTTCCACTCTTTTCCATTCCATTCAGCTAGGACACCAGCCTCCACATCAAACTTCTTTAATGCTTCTTGTGTCCCTTCTCCATTGTTGGTAAAATACATACAGCCTTGCCCAGAATATAACCCCTTACCATGTACTCCCGGTAATAAAGCATTTATCGGCCCGGCATCCGTATCATTTTTTTTCTGTTGTTTCTTATTGCCATCTTGATACAATTCTTTTACTTCCAATGTATTCACATCCACTTCATAAAATCCTTCTTCCATTGTCCCATAATAAATCTTATTGGACGGATCTGTCAAATGACGAGCATTTCCAGTATGTCGACCAGACATTACAGTATATGGAATAACACGAACTTTACCTGTTTTATCAATCGCATAAGGTCCTATAAAAAGTTGATTGCTTTCTTTATGAATCATTCTGTTTGCAGGTGTACCTCCAATACTCTCCTTATGCATGATCTGCCGATAATCGGACGTCACTTCATATAATTTATCAGAAGAGCCATTCGGTAAATGAGGCCCATAAGTAACCACCCATAAACAATCCGCCCAAGGTACGACTGCCCCTGTCCCACATTCGCCTTCATTATTATAGTAAGCCAAACGGGGATAAATACCAGAAATCGATTCCGGTATTTTTTTGACATCCTTTTGGGCAGTACATCCTAATACCGAAAATACAGTCAGTAATCCTATTACACTATTCAGTTTCATATTATTTGATTTTTTACAACAAGGGTTCCTCATCCTCTATATAACCATATAAAGCCGAGGAACCCTTAAATGAATATCATATCGAATCTATCCCAAGCCGATCACCATTTCGGATTCTGTGACAGATTTTCGTTAATTAATCTATCTGCTGCAGGAACCGGCCACAAATAATCACGACTTTCATCGAATTTACGTTCAGTTGCCACGGTAATATACCCCTTTTCCGCCATTTCACTCAAATCTGCAATACCGTCTTCATCAATCTGTGGAATACCACCTATCGGATAGTTACCATCTTTCCAGTTCTGAATCAGCTGCTTGTATTCGGCCGAGACAGAACTTTCATCACCATTCCAAGAGGTATTACCGGACCACGCACGATTCAAGAAATAAATTGGACGATTAAATACCTTCCCTGCAATCTTCCAACGAATTAAATCGCTATAACGATGACCTTCCCAAGCCATTTCAATAAAACGCTCGGTACGGATAACCGTACGTAACTGCTGCTGTGATCCTTCCGTTACTCGTGGATACTCAAGACCTGTTCCGTTATAAGCCCTTTCACGCAACTTATTAATCGTAGCGTCCAACACTTCTTGGCTACACTGATTCGTCTCATTCATCGCTTCAGCATACATCAACAGAACATCACCGTAACGCAACATCGGATAAGTAGTCGGTGCACCAGCTTTACCATTTTCCAAAAATGACTCATCAACATATTTCTTAAATAATAAACCTGTATAGGATGCATGTTCCGCTCTTGCTTTAGAATCATTATTTCCCACTTGTGCACCGTCAGAAATTCTCTGAACGGTTGTTTTAACAGGAGAAGGAGAATACTCATACCCTAACCATTCATAATCGTTCGGATCATACGTTCCATCCAACACACTCTTGTTATATGCTGTTGCAAACGGAACAATTGTCATTGCCATACGTGGATCCCGGTTCTCGAAAAAGTCTTTCGGATTGTAAAGCGGAGATTCATCAATCGGTTTACCATCAATACAAGGATAAGCACAGACCAATTCATAAGAAGGAGCTTTTTGACCACCCCATCCTCCTGAAAGGCGAGATATGCTATTCAACACATCAGACGCAGCCCAGTAATATTTCTTCAACGTCACATCTCCACGGAAAAAGAAAATCCATTCGTCAGACCAAGAAGCCGTAAACAAATCCTGATAGTTGCTATGCAATTTGTACACATTCAAATCCATACAATTCTTGGCAGCAGTAGCAGCGGCTGCATAATCCTCATTATAAATAGCAATTCTTGCTTTAAAAGCATAAGCAGCCCCTTTCGTGGCACGCTGGATGCCTGGATAACTATTCGGTAAACGTTCCGCAGCCTTATCCAAACATTCGTAACTGTAAGCCAATACATCTGCTTTCGGAGATCGGGAAGCAGTATAAGCTTCATCTAAACCCATACCCACCTTATCCAAAATCGCATCCCCCCAATGAAAAGCTAACATACCATAAGCATATCCTAAATAAAAGTAAGCCTCACCTTCATATTGAGCAATATCCTTCTCCGAAACGCCCATAGCACGCGCTCGATCCATATTATTGATTATACGTAAAGCACGTGCGATACCTTTATAATAGTTTTCCCAACGTTTGGCAATCGTTCCGTCTTCTGAAGTTAATGTTCCATTATTTACTGCAGAAGTTTCATTTCGAGCAGTTACATCATCTCCCCATTTCATATCGTCAATCGGAAAAAAATCTGTACGATAGAAATCATTCAAAGACATTTCTATTTCCGCTTGAGAAGAATACCAATTCTCGCTTGATCCTTCAGAAAGAGGATTTAAATTAAGATCGACACACGACATAAGCATGAATAGGGATGCAGTACATATAGAAAATTTTATCTGTTTCATATCACTATAAATTTAAAATTTAACATTCGCACCAAATGTAAAAGACGTGGATATAAAGTCGGAACTTGCACCTATTTCCGGATCCCATCCTTTAGGATAATGGCTGATAGCTGGTAGATCATTTATTGTTGCATATATCCGAAGTCCTCTGATGAAACACTTATCCATAAGTTTCTGCGGCAACGAATACCCCAATGTAATGTTCTTGACACGGAAATAAGCTCCATTAAACAACCAATAATCAGATCCGGTATAAGTATTAGTAGTATTGGTATATGTAAGACGAGGATATTTGACATTCCGGTTTTGATCTTCCGTATTATGCTGGCTCCAATAATTCCCCAATATAAGAGAAGGCACAGCTCCCCATTGTTCTTTTAATGGCTGTATCCATGCAGAATTAAAGAGAACATTCTGATGCCCCACGCCTTGAAAAGAAAGAGAGAAATCCCAATCTTTCCAACCTAAGAAAAGATTACCACCAAACTGAAACTCCGGCAAAGAATTACCTAAACGAACTTTATCATCTGCATTGATAACGCCATCTCCATTCACATCGACATATTTAATATTACCAGCCTTATCGTTAGCAGTGAGTGTCGGATACTTGTTTCCTTCCGAATCATACAGATCTGCATCAGTAACAAACAGACCATCGGTCTTATACATAAACCACTCATAATAATAAGAATCTTCTTCATAAATCTTATTACCATCTATAGTTCTTCTGTCTCCCAAATATCCCATTTTTGAACGATAATCAGATAAATTAAAAGATACACCATAAGATACCTCACCAATCTGATCACGCCAACTTGCTTCAAATTCCCAACCGTGAGTATACATATCACCCGCATTTTGTTTCGGAGCAGAAAAACCGGCATAAGAGGGGAAACCTAAAGTCAAAAGCATGTCGGATGTTTTCTTATAATAGTAGTCTCCTGTTAAACTCAAACGATTATTCAACAAAGTAATATCGATACCAATATCATAAGTCGTAGTTGTTTCCCACGTAATATCATTAAATGCATAATTATATTGTGCAGCATTCTGTACAGCGGTCACCGATTGGGAACCTTTATCATACATATAACTATTTCCGAAATTGATTGCCGCCTGATATGGAAATTCCGCATCACTAATGCGTTCATTCCCCAATGACCCAATAGAAGCACGCACTTTCAAATAATCAATCTGCTTATCTTTAGGGAACCAAGATTCACTAGAAATAACCCAACCTGCCGATACAGAAGGGAATACCCCCCAGCGATAATCAGAAGCAAAACGAGAAGAGGCATCAGCACGAACATTCGCTTGTAACATATACCGGTCCTTATATGAATACATAGCACGTCCGAAAACAGATTGATAAGCATTGTGACCTGCACTGCCCGAATTATACTGATAATCTTCCGGACCAAGATTCAAATAAGGATAAGTATCCAATTCATAATTATTTCTTGATGCACCCAAATTTTCCCATTTATGCTTATACCCCTCATAACCTACCATCGCATTCAAGGAATGGTCAGTCCATTTGTTCTGATAATTAGCATAAAACTGGTAAGTACGGCTTTGTGTCATATTCCGTGTTTCATTTAAAGATGTTGTCTTATTACTTTGTGCAGCAATGGAGCTTCCATCCTCATAATACACATTCACTGCTTTTGTAAATTTTTTCCCTGTTTCAAACGTATATCGAGGAGCAAAAACGGCCGTAAGCGTTAATCCCTTAAGCGGAGTCAAATCTAGTTGGGCCTTTCCCCCAAACTTATAATAATTCTTTCCATCCGTTCCTCCTTCATTGAGCATAGCCAATGGATTGGCCCCAGATTTCACATCTGCATAGCGCCCGTCTTCCCAACGAGGATTATAATATGGAGCAGTCAAATAAGCCCAATAAATAGGATTGACAGTCGCAGGAGATACACTTTTCGACGCAGAAAAATCAACATCAATATTAGCCCGAATCCAAGAATTGATTTTATAATCGTTGTTGACGCGACCCGCATAACGCTCATACGATTTATTCGCATAATACCCATCTGCCGTCTGATAATTGAACGAGAATTTGGACTGCAATTTATCTGTACCGCCTGAAACGTTAAAGTTATGTTGTTGATGAGAAGTCGTATTCTTCAACAGCAAATCAACCCAATCCGTATTCGGATAATGATAAGGATCCATTGCATTATTAGCCATCCAAGAGTTAATGGTTTCCTGCGAATATTGCGAATAAGGATTAGAAGCACCATCGTTCCATTTAATCTCATTTTGAACATTCATCCAATCGATCACATTTCCATTAGTCGGTCGTGTAGTCGGTTTGTCAATGGAATATTCATAATTATAATCTAAATTGAATTTATTCTCCTTAGCTCTTTTGGTTGTGATCAAAATGACACCGGCCGCAGCACGAGATCCGTAAATAGAAGCCGATGCCGCATCTTTCAAAACACTCATGGTTTCTACATCTGAAGCCACGACATCATTCAATGAACCGGGTACACCGTCTATAATTACAAGCGGGTCGTTATTGGAAAGTGTCGTCACACCACGAACACGTATCGTAGCAGAATTACCAGGACCTCCGGAAGAACGAGTAACCTCCACACCCGAAATCTGCCCCTGCATAGCCGTAGACAGCATTTGAGTAGAACGTTCTGTTAAGGAAGCTCCTTTGACACTGGATATCGGACCGGTCAAATCCCCCTTACGAGCCGATCCATAGCCAATTACCACTACTTCATCCAACAATTCTGCATCCTCCTTCATTGTTATAGACACAGATGTTTTATTTTTTACAGATATTTCACTCTGAATATATCCGATATAGGAAACTATTAATGTTGCATCTGATGCAACATTAAGGGAGAACCTCCCTTCCGCATCCGTTATCGTGCCGTTAGTAGTCCCCTTCTCCACCACATTGGCACCAATGACCGGCAAGCCGGATTCATCGAGGATTACACCTGTAACAGTTTTCTTATTCTGTTGAACACCGCTCAATAAGAGGTTGTCCGAAGCCTTGATCAACACTTGGCGATCGATAATTTGATACTTGTAGCCAGTATTTTTCAACACCTGGTCCAGTACATCTTCCAATGTAGCATTTTGAGCATTGACACTCACAGTTTTGTTGACATTCACACGATTATCGTTAAAAAAGAATGTAAACTCACTGCTTTTTTCAATTTCTCTAAGGATTTCAATAATACTGCTGTTCTGCCTGTTGATCGACACCTTGTAACTCTGCGCATAAGTAGAGGCAGAAATACAGCATGCAATTCCCAACGAAAATAAGGTTGTGATCTTCATGATACGTTTAGTTTTTCTAAATAACGGGATACAATACCCCCTCTCACTGTTTTTTTCCATAACTTTGTAATAGTTTTTGATGAATAATAAATGCAAGTCTTTGGCTTGGACTCCTATGACAAGCATTTTTTGAAAACTCTCTGATTGGAAGGTGCTTGCCGGCATCTTCCAATTTTTTAAAGGTTAACTCTTTTTTATCCCATAAGCATTAGAATTAAGTTGTTTATAATAAGTTATTTTAAAGTCAATGTATAATCTCCATTCTTCTCCTCTTTATACTGTAATGGAGAAGAAGCTTTTATCATAAAAAGTATCCGATCTAGCGACTCATCCCTCACCTTGAAAGTAAACCGATATTTATCTGCCAGATCCTTTTGGCACATTACCTTTCTGCCGTACCACTGTTCGAGACGTGGGATGATCATGGAAAGTTTTTCATTTTCGAAACTCAGTATCTTTTGTTTGCGCCAAGCGGTGTATTTGTCGGCATCCACAATCTGTTTGGAAATCTTGCCGGTTTGCCGGTCCACCAAGATCTTTTCGTCGGGAGAGACGAAGTATTCTTTCATTTGGTTTGTTTCCTTATTCTCCACACTTACTTTGATCTTGCCATTCAGGAGAATCGCTTCCATCTTATTTTCCATGTTGTAACTGAACAATTCGAACGCAGTCCCCAACGCCTCCACACTCATATCCTCCGTATGAACAATAAAAGGTTTTTCGCGATTCTTCGCCACATCGAAAAAAGCTTGCCCGTCCAATCTTATCTCACGCGTCTTACCGGAAAAACTGGCAGGATAGGTTAAGCGGCTGCCCGGTCCCATCTGCACTTTCGTTCCATCTGGTAAAGAGACAGATTCCATATTTTGGATACCGGAACTTACAACATACATTGGGACATTCGCCTTGTCCTGCAACGCAAAATAAACAGTCCCTGCCACACCCAATACCAATAAGATGGAGGCGACCATACTATATATCTTATAAAATACAACATTCCGTCCTTCATCATGTTGCCAGACTTCCTTACAAATATTCCGCCAGATAGACGGCTCGTCCGGACGATCGCTTTCCACTGCATCCGGAGCATTATTCCATTGCCGCTCCATTTCTTTTGTCACCCGGCGAGAAGATTGCAAGGCTATGCGCTCTTCTTCGGTCAGCGCATCTTGCATTAGTTTCTTTAGTATATATTTTTTGTCTTTGTATTCCATTTCAATTGCTTTACATATATAAATACACACAAGTTACTTCTTTCCCCTACCCAGTCCGGGAAAAAACAGATTATTTTAGCACCTGACAGTACAAATTTCCAAAAAAATATGACAATATCCCCTCTAAAAACTAACATCTCAACTAATAAACTGATTTTTAGCAAAATGCAACGACAACCAGTTTATTAAAAAATATTACCCTTGCGGGTAATTTGAATTAGATGGGGTAGAAAATCGAATTAGACGCGGTAGTAGTTTCGATTTGAACCAATGGTTTTTTTAGGAATATGACAATAAGGGGCAAGTGCGTATGGATGAAAATGAAAGAAAATTCCCGAGAGATCTTTTTTCCGGAATAGATGGTATTTTGCTTGTCCGAATATGGTATCATGTAAATATCATTATCTTTGTGTTGAGGAACGAGAAAACTATTTTATCAGTTTGTATAAATAAGATATGAAAAAGCTGCTACTGTTGTTGTGTTTTGTATTTATACACCAAGTGGTCTATCCGGTTTATTTTAAACATCTTGGCATGAGTGACGGCTTGTCGCAGGTCTCTGTGATGTCGATTTATCAGGATTGCCTGGGACGTATGTGGTTCGGTACACGCGAAGGTGTCAGTATCTATGACGGGGAACGGATGCGGGTGTATAAAGGCTGGGAGAATCTGGACCCGGAAAGCTCTATAAATGTTTTACTCGGACATGAATGTGATCATCTTACTGGAAACAGGCAAGGGGATATTTTCTTTAGGACTTGCGATTCGTTGGTGAGGTATGATATACGGGAAGAGAAATTTTGTGTTGTTAGCGGTTGTAAGGCGAAAACGATAACCTCGGCCGATGGTGATATATGGACGGGGTACGATGATATGGTTTGCCGGTATGATGAAAAAGGAGATAGTCTGCAACTTTATGCGAAGACAAACACTCCCGGTATATCCAGCCTGCTGATCTCGGGGAAGAAGATTTGGATCGGGACTTATGAAGGCCTGTATGTAATTGAAGAAGATAAAAAAGTCCGTTGTCTGATTGAAGGACCTGAATTTTATCGCTTATTTGAAAGTTCTACTGGCGAGATATGGGCCGGTTGCCGTACCGGTGGTTTATACAGGATCACGCAAGACGAAAGGATCACCTGGTATTCGGAAAGTAATTCTGCACCTTTTCATATAAAGAATAGTCAAATACGGAGCTTTGCTGAAGATCGGTTTGGGAATATCTGGTTCGGCACTTTTATGGGACTGCATAAATATAACCCTTACACGGACCAGTTTACAGTATATCAACAGGATCATTTGCCAGGTAGCCTGTCACATTCTTCTGTTTTCTCTGTTTATATAGATGCACAGGAAACCATATGGGTAGGAACCTATTATGGAGGTGTGAACTATTTTAATGCGGAAAGGGAAATATTCGCTCATTATACGGATAACCCTTTGCGGAAGGAATGCCTGAATTATTCGTTTGTCGGGAATCTGGCGGAAGATAAAGAAGGAAACATCTGGATTTGTACTGAAGGGGGAGGATTGAACTTCATGGATCGTAAAACACGAACCTTTAAATATTTCACTGCAGGTCACCGTAATTCCGTATTGCAGAATAACCTGAAATGCATTGCGTATGACGGAAAGCGGAACCGTCTGTATATCGGCACGCATCATGGAGGGCTTACCCGCTACGATATAAAGACCGGTATTTTTCATAACTACTTGAATGATTACAGGGAGGGAGACATAAAACCGGACGGTATTATCTTCCATACGATGATTCATAACGATAGGCTGTATGTAAGCGCGATGAACGGCACTTTTGCCATGGATCTTGATACGGATCGGTTCCAATGGATATGTAGAAATGCTCAAAGCTTTACGATCGATAGTGAAGAGAATCTATGGATTTTGATCGGGACTTCTCTATACAAGATGGAGCTGGCCCATCCGGATAATCAGAAACATTATGCTTTACCCCGCTATGGAATCCAGTTCGAACCTAAACGGATCATGACTACCCGCACGGGAGATATCTATTTCGTGGTTTTGGGAGGTGGCCTGTATCGGTATGACAAACAGACCGATTCTTTTATCCATTATTCGCAAGAAAGCGGACATCTATTGAGCAATTATTGTTACAATGTAGCAGAGACCAATTCGGAAGAGTTGCTGGTGACCAGTGATAAAGGGGTTACTTTTCTGAATCCTTTCAGCGGGAATACCCGGTTTGCGACGCTGGGGGCGAACTTACCAATCACATCCATTGCGGATGGCTGTGGTATTCTGGTGTGCCGGAATAATGAACTCTTTGTCGGAGGGAATGACGGACTGACCTCTTTTTATCGGGAAGATCTCGATAAGACGGAAAAGAATTACTCCTTATATTTTTCAGAGCTGTATATTCATAATAAGAGAATCTATCCAGGAGCCGTCTCGGGAGGTATACTGGAGGAGGCTTTTCCTTTCAGTAAATCGATCCGGTTGAACTACAAGCAAAACAATCTGATTATAAATTTTGCCACAACCAATTATATCGATATCCAAAAAAATAATGAATATCAATATCGATTAGTCGGTTTTGACGATGATTGGGTTTCCACCTCTTCTTCCAGTATTTATTATACAAACTTGGATCCCGGCAAATATACATTGCTGGTTCGTGAAAAGAATCTGTCCCGGCACTTGATGAATTATCGTGAAATATCTCTGGATATCCAGATCGCCCAACCCTGGTATAAAACGGGTTGGGCGTGGATACTGTATGTCCTGACTGTTTTTACAATCACTGTTCTGACTGTACGGATTCTAAATGCTCGGCGCAAACTGGCGCTGTCCCTTGAAAAGGAACGAGAAGAGAAAGATCGTAACGAGGAGTTGAACCAGGCGAAACTACGTTTCTTTACCAATATCAGCCATGAATTTCGGACACCTCTAACGCTTATTATCAGTCAGATAGATATGCTTTTTCAAAGTTCATCCCTTCCTCCGACCTTGTATAATCGGATTATTAAGATCAGTAAAAATGCAAACCGGATGCGGAATATGATTTCCGAGTTGTTGGAATTCCGGAAGTTAGAGCAGAATTATGTCTCATTGCATGTTTGCGAACAAAATCTGATTCCATTTCTGAAAGATATTTATCTTTCCTATTGTGAGTTAGCAGTCCAACGATCCATTACATTTAATTTTCAGCATGCAGAGGAAAATCTATTATTATGGTTTGATTCCAATCAGTTGCAGAAGGTGTTTTACAATCTTTTGTCAAACGCTTTTAAATATACGAAGCCGGGAGGTACGGTAGAATTGCATGTATCTTCGGATGGAAATGAGGTTCGTATAAAAGTAATCGATACGGGTATAGGACTTTCGTCAGATGATGTATTGCATATTTTTGACCGTTTCTATCAGGCCGAAAACGGGAAACAGGTAGCGGGAGCTAATCCCGGTACAGGGCTTGGACTGGCTTTAAGTAAAAATATTATTCATCTTCATCATGGAGATATCGCAGTACAGAGCCAGGTCGGTTATGGAACGATATTTACGGTCACGTTATGGAAGGGAAAGATTCATTTTGAAAATGATAAGAATGCGATTCTTCTGGAAAGCCCGGAGGAGCCAATGATTAAAGGAGACTTTTTGCCGGATTCCATTTCTTCCGAAGAATATGAAGAAATGGATAAAGTTTTTCCCTGTTTAAAGGCTGGCTCCTATAAAGTTCTGATTGTAGAGGACAATGAAGAGCTGTTACAGATATTAAATACACTTTTTGCTCCTTTCTACCAGGTTATATTAGCCGGGAATGGGGAGGAGGGATTGAGGAAGGCGAATGAGGAAAAACCGGATTTGATTGTCAGCGATGTCATGATGCCCTTGATGAGTGGTATGGAGATGTGCATGAAAATTAAGAATAATATCGATTTGTGCCATATTCCGGTCGTTTTGCTTACAGCTCTCGATTCTGTCGAATATAATATAGAGGGACTTCAACAGGGAGCGGATGATTATATCAGCAAACCTTTTCATGCAAAAATATTGTTGATGCGCTGCAATAATCTGATTCGGAATCGTTTGTTGTTGAAGTCCCAGTTGACAAAACAGGTTGACTTTGATGTGCAGTTACTGGCTACGACTTCATTGGACCAACAACTTTTGAACCGGATTGTGGAGATCGTCGATCTGCGGATGGGAGAACCGGATTTTGATGTCAATGCTCTTGCCCGTGAGTTGAATATGGGGCGTAGTTCATTCTTTACAAAAGTCAAGAACTTGACTGGGATGACTCCCAGTGAATTGATACAAAACCAGCGTATCAATCGTGCGTCAATCTTGTTACGGGAACGGCCGGATTTGTTGGTGAATGAAATATCGGATCGGTTAGGATTTACCTCGACGGTATATTTCAGCCGATGCTTTAAAGCGAAATTCGGAATAGCGCCCGCCCAATTTAGGAAGAAAGAGCAGTAAAACCATATGGAATTGCTAATCGTTTATATTCAAATAGTTAAATCTTCTATTTGGACTGTGTGTATATAAAAAACGGACGCTATGTATAGGTCTTTTTTTGTGTACCCGGCTATTTTTGCCTCAGAGTTTATCTGAATTTATTAATCTAAATCTACCTATTTATGACGAATGATTTGAACATTCCTTCTTTTAGGAAAACATTGTTTGCAGGAATGGCCACACTATTCTTGTCGACAGGAGTTACTCAGGCCAATCCGGTTAGTGCAGGGAAGGAAGTGACGGAAAAACACGCTGTGGCGTTATCTCAGCAAAAGAAAGTAACGATTACGGGAATTGTGAAGGATGTGCTTGGTCCGGTAGTTGGCGCCAACGTAGTGGAAAAAGGAACCACGAATGGGACTGTTACGGATATGGAAGGACGTTTTTCTTTGCAGGTGTCCTCGAATGCCGTACTGGTTGTTTCTTACATAGGTTATATAGACCAGGCGATTCCGGTGAACGGAAAAACCTCTTTCACAGTTCTGCTGAAAGAAGATTCACAAGCTTTGGATGAAGTGGTAGTTGTAGGATATGGTACGCAAAGATAATAAAGTGTTCCTATTATTTGTCTTTTTCTACGAAATGTCGTACT
>ENA-ORTG01002202-ORTG01002202.1-human-gut-metagenome-genome-assembly--contig:-NODE-2202-length-16090-cov-13.737636_pt1 | contig 16090 bp, 19 predicted proteins | sample MGYA00241906_ERZ509176 | MGnify/ENA primary metagenome ERZ509176 (study PRJEB26280, sample SAMEA2338811) | human gut metagenome | biome: human gut; feature: human-associated habitat; material: faeces...
GGTTGTAACCTCGGATTAGATGTCACGATTTGAGGCAGTGGATTAGATGGCAAGGGAAAATTCGGTGAATCGCGATTTGTCAGAGCGTTATAGAGGATAAAATTATGTTTTTTGGATATTATCAATTTCACGAAAGTAATTATGCAATCCTTCATATGCAGAAGGGTGCCATTGCTTCGCAAGAGAAGCATATAAAGGGTATCCAATTTTAAGAGACAACAGGTATAAAATATATCTAATTTCCTGTTGTCTCAAATCAACGTATGAAGGGAATTAGAAAAATGAATAATCCATTTAAAAGAATGACCAAAAGAGAATGGGCACTTTGGTTCGTGTCTATTGCTATTGTTGTTATGTCCAATATTATGGCAGGAAGAGTAGATGCTTTGACACTTACTGCAACTTGTATTGGTGTAACTTCACTGATATTTGCCGCACAGGGAAATGTATGGGCACCGATATTGATGACGATTTTCTGCATCCAGTATGCGATAATATCATACCGTTTTCGCTACTGGGGAGAGATGTTTACTTACTTATTTATGTCACTTCCGATGTCTGTTTGGTCGATTGTGACATGGCTGAAAAATGCGAGAAACAGTAGTGATGGAACAGTAGAAATACGAAAAATTACAAGAAAAGGAGCAGGAGTTCTTGTTCTTTGCAATGTGGCAGTGACAATTGCATTTTATATATTACTAAAAAAACTTAACACGCCGAATCTGATATTTAGTACCATTTCGGTAGTAACAAGTTTTTTTGCTGCATCACTCACTATGTTACGGTCTTCCTATTATGCTTTGGGATATGCATCGAATGACATCGTGCTGATTATCTTATGGATACTGGCATCAATTAAGGACCCGGGGTATATTCCAGTGGTTGTAAATTTCTTGATATTTTTTCTTAATGACATGTATGGATTCATATGTTGGAAGAAAAGAGAAACAGCACAGTGTTAAGACAATTCTGGTTTGTGGATGTAGAAAATACCCTCCCGGCCATCATGGTCGAGAGGGTGTTGTGCATGCGCTTTACCACCTCTGCCTGTTCCGGATCGATGATGAGATTCTCATCTGCATCCTTGGTGTAGCCGAGGAAGTGATTGTGATTTACCTGTACCTGGCCATTCTGGTAGCGAAACTGGAGTCCCAGCTTCACATTCTGACTGAGGGATTATGATTCCTGCTGCGCAAGGGAAGCCATAATCGTAATCAGAACCTCACCCTTGGCATCCATTGTATTGATGGCTTCCTTTTCAAAGAAGACGGGAATGTTCTTATCCTTCAGCTGGCGGATGTATTTCAGGCAGTCCAGCGTGTTTCTGGCAAATCGGCTGATGGACTTGGTGATAATCATGTCGATGTTTTCGGCTTCGCAGTCGCCAATCATCCATTGCCTTTGTATTTGCGTTAGAGCTTGCCGCTGCAAGGATATCTGCGAAATGCCCAGAATCTTTGGCTGTCAGACCAAATGCAGTCAGTGCATCGGTTACGATATCCGATGTGGTGGCGAGGTCCTCACCAGATGCCGCAGCAAGGTTCATGATACCTTCGATACCATCCAGCATGTCGGAGGTTTTCCATCCAGCCATCGCCATGTAGTTCATAGCATCCGCAGCCTCGGATGCTGAGAACTTGGTTTTCGCACCCATCTCATGAGCCTTTGCACGGAGCTTATCGAAATCATCTCCGGTTGCACCAGACACGGCGGCTACCTGGCTCATAGAAGAATCAAAATCGGAGTCTGTTTTTACAGCAGCAACGCCAAGAGCTGTAACTGCAGCAGAGGCAGGAAGGAGCTTTTCGCCGGTGGAGGAAACCTTATCGCCTGCAGACTTCAGGTTTTCACCAGCAGTAGCAATCTTCTGCACAGCAGTGGCAGACTGATTGGCCTGCGCTTACAGCTTTTTGAGATATTCTTCCGTTTCGATGATCTCCCTCTGAAGAGCATCATATTTCAGGAGCTTTTCGACATTCTTAAGTTGTGACTGCGTATTCTTGATTTCTGAATTGACACCCTTTAAGGCACTCTGAAGCTTGGTAGTATCGCCACCGATCTCGACCGTGATACCCTTGATTCTACTTCCCGCCATAGCGCACCTCCTTTCCTGGATTTGGGCATAAGAAAAGCACCTACCATTTCTGATAGATGCTTTCTGAATTGCTATTCTGTTTTTTAAATCTATTTTTTGAATAGTTCTGAGTGCGTACCAAGCCTATAAAGCATGAGTACTAAAACGTTGTTCTGAATCTCATAAATGAGCAACCAGTCCGGTTCGATGTGACACTCACGCGTGCCTTTATAGTTTCCTGTAAGGTCATGATCCCTGTATTTTGCATCCAGCGTACCGCCATTCGCCAGAATATCGATTACCTCAAACAGCTTATCAAGATTTTTATTTTGCTTTTTGGCAAGCTTCAAATCCTTTTTAAACTGATTGGTAAACTGAATGTCGTATTTCATACGTCGAGAGCTGCCTTAAGCGCATCCATACTGGAATAACGCGGAGCAGAAGGATCCTTCATCATTTTTCTGCCTTCCTCAATGGCAACGGCTGTCGTATCATTCGGTACTTCCAGTTTTAATTCAAAAGGAATACCATGCTCACGGATAGCGGTTCTCAGGAACATATTTACAGCAGTTGTCATATTCAGACCAAGTTCATTGAAGATTTCCTCCGCCTGGTCCTTGATTGCCTTGTCTGTACGAATATTTAAATTAGTTGTTGCCATACAGAACACCTCCATTCAAGTATAGTATACTCAAATATGTATATAGTGTCAACACATTGTCATTATTAAAAGCACATAAATTCTGCTAAAATGCATCGAAATCTCTCTGCGTAGCGATCTGCGCATAGCTCTTGGCTTCACATAGACTAGGTTTCTGCCGGAAGGCAGTGTGATAAAAAGCATGCCAATTTTGAAACACGATTTGCTAGGTTCTTGAATAAGCTGCTCATGGAGCTGATGACAAAATAAAAGAAGCAATTTAAAGTATAAGTGGTAAGAATCAAGCCTCCAAGACTCCGCAAGATTTGGAGGTTTGCTTCTGCCCATTTTTAGAGGAAAGGAATTTTCGAAACGAAAAATCTATGGTACAATATTTTAGAAGTTATCAACGGGATAAGTGGATCATAGAGAAAGAGCAGAACAAATCACATGTAGGTTAGTCAGATTTGTATCTCAAAAATAAATCTAATCTTTTTCTATGGCAGGTGCAAAGTGATGCATCATGCTTATTTTTGCAGGTACCGGCAGGGGACTGTTGCATCATTTTTGAACCCAGACTTAACGAATAAGCCATGGGATGTGCATTTTTATTGCGTACTCATGGCACTGCGAGAGTATTTGTCTGCTTACGATTTGCCCTGATTGTGGAGGAAAACTGAGAGAGCGAAGTGGACCATATGGTAGATTTTACGGATGTATGAATTATCCGAAATGTAGAGATAGCAGATCAATTAAAAAATAATTGAGAGGTGTTAATAAATGTTATTTATATGTTACCCCAAATGTTCAACCTGTCAAAAGGCTAAAAAATGGCTGGATGAGCATAATATAAAATATACTGAGCGCCATATTGTAGAGGTGAATCCTACTTATGACGAATTAAAGGAATGGTATGGGAAGAGTGGACTGACCCTTAAGAAGTTCTTTAATACTAGCGGGCTTCTTTATAAAGAAATGCAGCTTAAGGACAAGCTGCCTACAATGAGTGAAGAGGAACAGATTCAGTTACTTGCTACAAATGGAATGTTGGTAAAGCGTCCACTTGTTGTAAATGGAGATACTGTGCTTGTTGGCTTCAAGGAAGCAGAATGGGCTGAAAAATTGAATTGATAATTTTTGAGAATTCGTTTATGTATATGGAGGAAAGGAGCTGAGAATCTCATATGTCAGATTTGTTTGATTTATCGAACTTTGATAAATATAAAGAAGATAACTGCCGAGAAGTGAAAAAGGCAGAAGGTGGATTGCCTATAGCATTATGGGAGTCGTATTCCTCATTTGCCAATTCTAATGGTGGTGTTATTATTCTTGGCGTTGGAGAGCGGCAGGATGGAACTTGGTATACTACTGGACTTAAGAATGCGGATAAACTTAAGAGAAACTTTTGGAACACAATTCATGATACTAAGAAGGTAAGCATTAATTTGCTATCGGATAAAAATGTGGAGTCCTACGAGGTTAATGGTGATACCATTCTGGTTATTTATGTACCAAGAGCTAAACGTGAGCAGAAGCCTGTTTATATTAATAACGATTTATTTGGTGGCTGCTATCGTAGAGATTGGGAAGGCGACTATCATTGCTCAAAGGCAGAAATTAAAGGTATGCTCCGTGATGCTGCGGATGAGACAGAGGATATGAAGATTGTAGAACAGTTTGATATTTCTGCAATTGATACAGAGTCCTTGAAGGGATTCAGAAATCATCATAAGAGCTATCGTCCAGAGCACATATTTAATAATTTACCAGATGATGAGTATTTAGAGAGAATAGGTGCAGCAGGATTTGGCGAGGATGGTAAATTACATCCTACTACAGCTGGGTTGCTTATGTTCGGTGAAGAATATCATATCGTAAGAGAATTTCCAGAGTATTTCCTAGATTATAGAGAGATGCTTGACCCAACAATACGTTGGACAGATCGCTTGCAGTCTAGCTCCGGTGATTGGAGCGGTAATGTATTTGATTTCTTCTTTAGAGTAAATAGCAAAATTGCAAAGGATATTAAGAAGCCTTTTAAGCTTGAAGGTATTACGAGGGTGGATGATACTCCAGTTCATAAGGCAGTTCGAGAGGCTTTAGTTAATTGTTTGGTTAATACAGATTATTTCTTGCCTTGCGGTGTAGTGATTAAGAAGGAAGATGACAAGTTGGTTATCGAGAATCCTGGTAGCATTCGCACTGGTAAAAAGCAGATGCTTCGTGGTGGTATTTCAGATCCTAGAAATAAAACACTAATGAAGATGTTTAATATGATTGGTATTGGTGAAAGAGCCGGTAGTGGTATCCCAGATATTTATCAGGTTTGGGAGAATGAAGGCTGGCCAATGCCTGTTGTAGAGGAAAGTTATAATCCTGACAGGACTCGTTTATCGCTTGAATTTGCGAAAAAACAAACGATAAAAACAAGCGAAGAGGAAAAGGAGCCAAAAAGGAGCCAAAAAGGAGCCGAAAAGGAGCCAATAAAAGGAGCTGAAAGAAAAAAGGAAATTTTGAAGCTGATAAAGGTAAACTCAACTATTACACAAGTTGAAATTATGAAAGAATTAGATTTGACTAGAAAGCAAGTGCAAAAGGATATGAAAGAGTTACAAGAGATGCACATAATTGCAAGAGAAGGCACAAACAGAAGAGGACGCTGGATTATCGTCAAAGAGAATAAATAGAATTTAAGTTTATTAGGGGGATAGTTTATATGCTTAATCTTTCAGAAGAACAACAAAAAGCACTGATGGAAACAGTAAATAAGCATATTCAGGAAGAAACAAAAAAGAGCCTAGATGCATTTGATAAAACCCTTGATAGAGAAGTCAGTTTGGTGTAAATAGTATAAAAACATTGGATTCCGTACAAAAAAGTTCCGAAATCAGGAATTTTTGTACGGAATTTCTTTTATTTGCGTACTTGGCGAAAATAAAACATTTTTATAAGACAAAATTACCTGCTTTTGTATTTTTTTGCCGATATTGGCGTTTTAAATACAAGAAAATTCGTAGGAATCTGCAAGGCACTTTTACATTAGCTTTTTACAGTCGTTGACAGTCACTGTCTTTTACCATAAAATGAACAGTAAGAATGTATGAAAAAGGAAGAGAAAAATGGGAAAATCTGAGAAACAGATGGATAAAGAGCATGAGCGCAACCAGCGGATCATTGATACAGCGTTCCGGCTTTTTGTGGAAAAGAAAATCGAAGCGGTCAGCATGGATGAGGTCGCAAAAGAAGCCGGTGTGGGACGTGCCACATTGTTCCGCTGTTACAACAATAAGACGGAGCTGGCTATTGCGGTCTGCGCATCGAAATGGAAGGCTTATCTGGACAAGCTGGATGAGGCAAGACCAATCTCTTCGATACATGATATTCCGGCCATCGGAAGATTTATTTTTACGCTGGACAGTTATATCGGCATGTATCAGAACCATAAGGATCTGCTGCAGTATAATGACAACTTCAACAATTATATAACACACCAGACGGTGCGGCAGGAGGAACTGGCGAATTTCCACGCATCCCTGAATTCCGTCAACACAAGACTTCATATGATGTATGCGAAGGCAAAAGAGGACAAGACCTTCCGCACGGATATTCCGGAGGAACAGTTCATGCGTGTGACGGTGCATACCATGATGGCAGCGTGTACCCATTACGCAGGTGGTTTTATCTGGGGAGCAACGGACAACAAGGATTATACAGGTGATCTGCTGCTTTTAAAGGAAATGATCCTGAATTATGCCCGGAATGACGCCAATCTCTGATTTTCAGGTATGTCGATCCTGACAGACGGATGAACAGATCACTGATTGACATTGCAATTTCAGAAAATCTGTGATATAGTAGCCACAATTGAATATGGAGTATTCAGGTGCCGGAGCAGCCACGTAAGTAGCTGGCTCCGGTGAAAAGGGAAGCAGGTGTAAGTCCTGCACGAACTCGTCACCGTAATTAGGGAGCTGAAGCCGATAGATCACTGGGAGACCGGGAAGATGGCGGATGCAATGATCTTCAAGCCGGGAGACCTGCCTGAATGCTGTACAGAAACATTTGTTTCAAAGCCACGAGTAACTGGTTGTACGTGTGGAATGCAGAAGCGACAGAAGCTTTTTTGCATTCGTTTCTTATGTGTACAAACCCTTTACCTGATACAGGAAAGGGTTTTTGTTTTTGTTGCGAAAAACATGTTTCTGACTTACATATTTAAGAATACCGGGGCACCCCCGAAATGAAAAGAGACAGAAAAACTGTCAGAGGAGGAAACATGAAAAGAAGAATCGTAGCAGTAGTATTGGCAACCGTACTGGGCGCTGTATGCATCACCGGATGCGGCAATACCCAGGAGGCCGTAGAGAGCACTGTACAGGTAAGCACTGAGGCTCAGACCACCCAGGCAGCGGAAACAGCAGCTACCGAAAGCACCGAAGATGCAGATCAGGCAGCAGCCGATGAAGTAGCAGCAATGATCGATGCCATCTATGTGCAGGAGAGAACTGAGAATACCGATAAGCAGTGTGCAGATGCCAAGGCAGCATGGGATGCACTGACCGACGCACAGAAGGAACTGGTAGAGGGAGAAAATGCAGATCCCGATTATTTCGGCAGAGATACCGGAGATGCTTCCAAGGATGATCCCCGTAATCAGGATGAGATCGGTGAGAACGAGATTCTGGTAGTAAGCTTCGGCACTTCCTTTAACGACAGCCGTGTGGCTGATATCAAGGGTATCGAGGATGCGATCGCAGCAGCCAATCCCGACTGGTCTGTAAGAAGAGCATTTACCGCACAGATCATCATCAACCATATACAGGCAAGAGATGATGAGCATATCGACAACATGGATCAGGCACTGGACCGCGCTGTGGCAAACGGTGTTAAGAACCTGGTAGTACAGCCCACGCATCTGATGCATGGCGCAGAGTATGACGAGCTGATGGAAGCTGTAGAAGCGTATAAGGATCAGTTTGCATCTGTAAAAGTTGCTGAGCCCCTGTTAGGTGAGGTAGGCTCTGATGCTGCCGTAGTAAATGATGACAAGAAGGCTGTTGCAGAAGATCTGACCGCAGAAGCAGTGAAGACCGCTGGATATGACAGCCTGGATGCTGCAAAGGAAGATGGCGTGGCATTCGTATTCATGGGTCACGGAACTTCTCACACCGCAAAGGTGTCTTACAGCCAGATGCAGACACAGATGAACGAACTGGGATATGAAAATGTATTCATCGGAACTGTAGAAGGTGAGCCGGAAGAGACCGCGTGCGAAGAAGTCATCAAGGCTGTTGCGGAAGCAGGTTACACCAAAGTGGTTCTTCGTCCCCTGATGGTAGTAGCAGGTGACCATGCCAACAACGATATGGCAGGCGAGGATGAGGATTCCTGGTTAAGCCAGTTCAATGCTTCCGGTAAGTTCGACAGCGTGGATACCCAGATCGCAGGTCTCGGCGGGATCAAGGCTATCCAGGATCTGTATGTGGCACATACCGCAGCAGCAATGGCTGAGAAATAAATAAGAATCAAAATTACAAATGAAATAAGGATTAAAATAAGGATTAAAATCAGTAATGAAAGCAAAGACATTAATGAATAAAATCATAATCGTGGGCGGACTGAGTGCCTGTCTGCTGCTTGGCGGCTGTGGAGCAGGTCAGGCAGCGGATGCGACATCCGCAGAAAGCACGGTTGCCGCACAGGAAAGCACTGTAACACCGACAGAGATCACGGAAACGGCGGAAACTGTCAGCACAGAGATTGCGCAGGACAAGGCACAGCTTCCTGATGGTGTCTACACCGCTGAATTTTCCACGGACAGCTCCATGTTCCATGTCAGTGAGGCCTGTGACGGCAAGGGAACACTGACGGTAAAGGATGGTGTTATGACCATTCACATTTCCTTAGGTTCCAAGAAGATCCTGAATCTCTATCCGGGTCTGGCGGAAGATGCAGCCAAAGATGGTGCAGTACTGCTTGAGCCCACCACGGATACCGTAACTTACAGTGACGGCATGACGGAAGAAGTCTACGGCTTCGATGTTCCTGTACCCGTGATCGGAGAGGAATTCGATCTGGCACTGATCGGTACCAAGGGAAAATGGTATGACCATAAAGTAAAGGTATCTGATCCGGTGGCAGAGGGTGCCGCAGACACTTTTGATCTGAGCGCCGTAGAAGACGGCAGCTACACCATCGAACTGACCATGGAGGGCGGAAGCGGCAGAGCAAGTATCCAGTCCCCTGCACAGCTTGCGATAGCTGACGGAGCGGCAACGGCGATTCTGGAATGGAGCAGCCCGAACTATGACTATATGCTGGTGAACGGTGAAAAATATCTGCCGGTAAATACGGAGGGCAATTCCGTATTTGAAGTGCCGGTGGAAGCACTGGATGCACCCCTTACCATGATCGGTGATACCGTGGCAATGAGCACACCTCATGAGGTGGAATACACCGTAACTTTCCATTCTGATACCCTTCAGAATGCAGAGAGCGGCAAGTAATACACATTGGTGCCTGCGGCTCAAATATTGCAGGCTATGAAAGGCATGAAAACTTTGAGGTCAGGAAGAAATAGAAGAAAATGGATCTATGTTCTGCTTCTTATGGGACTGCTGGGGCTTAGTGGCTGCGGCAGTCCTTCTTCTGCTTCTGTGGAGATGTCTTCGCAGACAGAATTAGTAAAAACAGGCAGCATGGAGCTGCAATATGCGGAAAATTTTGCGGTGGATTACTACGAAGATGGTTATAAGATGCTGACAACGCTTCCCGATAGTAAACGGTATCTGTTAGTGCCGGAGGGACAGCCGGTGCCAAAGGGACTGGATGAGGACGTCAGTATCTTACAGGAACCACTTCAAAATATATACCTGGTGGCATCCGGGGTGATGGATATGTTCGCATCCGTGGATGCTGTGGATCAGATCCGGTTCTCCGGACAGAAGCAGGAGAACTGGTACATTCAGACAGCAAAGGATGCCATGGCGGCAGGGGATATGATCTATGCCGGAAAATACAGTAAACCGGATTATGAATTACTGGTGTCTGAAGGCTGTGATCTGGCGATCGAGAACCGGATGATCACGCACTCGCCGGAGGTGGTGGAAATGCTTCAAAGCTTTGATATTCCGGTGATGATCGAATATTCCAGCTATGAACAGCATCCTTTGGGAAAAGTGGAATGGGTCAAATTTTTCGGAGCTCTGACCGGAAAGGAAGCGGAGGCAGAAGAAGCCTTTGCGGAGCAGACAGAGATTCTGGAAAAAGTAGAAAGCGGGGAAAAAACAGGGAAGACCATAGCATTTTTCTATGTGACTTCCAACGGACTGATCCAGGTACGGCAGAGCACGGATTATATTCCAAAGCTGATCGAACTGGCAGGGGGAAGATACATTTTTGAGGATCTCGAGGACAGCGGAAGCGGACGCTCTACGCTGAACATGCAGGTCGAAGATTTTTACGCCGGGGCGAAGGACGCAGACATACTGATCTACAACAGCTCGATCGACGGTGGTGTGACCACGCTGGACGAGCTGATCGGCAAATGCAATATTCTAAAAGACTTCAAGGCGGTACAGGAGGGGCAGGTCTATTGCACCACCAACGATATGTACCAGCAGTCCATGGCGATCGGGTATTTATTGCAGGATATGCATACGGTGTTGACGGACGATGATACCGCTAAGCTGCGTTATCTGTTTCTCTTACAGTAAGATGGAAGACCTAGAAACACAGCGTAAGCATAAGAGCGTTGGAATGAGATTAGAATACGATTGGAATACGAATAGGAAAAGAAGGAGAAAAACATGCAGCAGCGCAGAAAAATCAGATATCTCATAGCGTTTGTTCTATTGACGGCAGGCATTCTCGTGCTGCTGCTTTGCAATATAGGGATCGGAACGGTGAAGATCCCGTTGACAGAAATACTGACTACGGGAAGAACCAAAGAAGGCATGAATGCGAGGATTCTGTGGGAGATCCGTCTTCCCCGGACACTGGCGGCGGGGATCCTGGGCGGAGCGCTGGCACTTGCCGGGTATCTGCTTCAGACCTTTTTCCACAACCCCATAGCCGGACCCTTCGTCTTAGGAATTTCTTCCGGAGCGAAGATGGTGGTGGCACTGGTGATGGTATTGCTGCTGGGGAATACGGTCCGTGTCAGCTCCGGACTGTTGATCCTGGCGGCATTTTTAGGAGCTATGTTGTCCATGGGATTCGTACTTCTCATGGCGAAAAAGGTAGACAGCATGTCCATGCTGGTGGTCAGCGGCGTGATGATCGGTTACATCTGTTCTGCCATTACGGAACTGGTGGTGACTTTTGCGGAGGATGCGGATATCGTGAATCTCCACAACTGGTCGAGAGGAAGCTTTTCCGGAATGACCTGGGACAATGTGAAAGTGATGAGTATCGTGGTGGCAGTGACTTTCCTTATGGTGATCCTGTTAGCAAAGCCGCTGGAAGCCTACCAGCTGGGTGAGACGTATGCACAGAATCTGGGAGTGAACATCCGGACATTGCGGATCCTGCTGGTGGTGTTGTCCAGCGTACTTTCGGCATGCATCGTGGCATTTGCCGGACCCATCTCTTTTGTGGGGATCGCCGTGCCGCAGCTGATCCGGAAATTATTCGGCACCACAAAACCGTTACTGATGATACCGGCATGTTTCTTAGGAGGCAGTGTGTTCTGCCTGTTCTGTGATCTGTTGGCAAGAACCTGGATGGCACCCACAGAGCTTGGTATCAGCACAGTGACGGCAATCTTCGGAGCACCGGTGGTATTGTGGATCATGGTATCCAAAAGCAGACGGGAGCGTGGATAACTTACCTATGAAGACGCAGAAGCCTTATTATATTACAACGGAAAAAATAAGCGTGGGCTATGACGGAAAGCCTCTGATCGAAGAAGTGGAGATCGCACTCAGGAAGGGAGAGATCCTGACGTTACTGGGACCTAACGGTGCCGGAAAATCCACGATCTTAAAAAGTATTGCGAGACAGCTGTCCCTGATCGCGGGAACGGTGCGGCTGGACGGAGAAGATATGAAGTCGCTCACCGGGGCAGAACTGTCAAAAAAAATGGCCGTGGTAATGACAAAACGTCTGCGGGGGGAATTGATGACCTGCGAGGATGTGGTGGCCACCGGAAGATACCCCTACACAGGGCGTTTCGGCGTGCTGCGGGCAGAAGATCATGCAGCGGTGCAAAACGCCATGGAACTGGTGCAGGTGGCAGAGATTGGGGATTCTTTGTTTGACCGGATCAGTGACGGACAGAGACAGCGGGTGATGTTAGCCAGAGCCATTTGTCAGGAGCCGGAGATATTGATCCTGGACGAGCCGACTTCCTACCTGGATGTGCGGCATAAACTGGAATTTTTATCGATCCTGCAAAAACTTTGCAGGGAGAGAGAACTTACGGTGATCCTGTCCTTGCATGAGTTGGAACTGGCGGAGAAGATCTCCGATAGAATCCTGTGTGTGAACGGCAGGGCGGTGGACCGGATCGGAACGCCGGAGGAAGTCATGACAGCCGGCTATATCACCGAACTCTATGGCATCCGGATGGGAAGCTATGATGAGGGCAGCAGTGATATGGAGCTGGCGGCGCCGGAAGGAACACCGCAGGTCTTCGTGATCGCCGGAGCCGGAAGCGGACGGAAAATTTACCGGCGTCTGCAGAGAGCGGGAATCCCCTTTGTCACCGGGATCCTGTATGAAAATGACCTGGATTATCCCGTGGCGAAGGCTCTGGCGGCGGAGGTGATCGCAGAGCATCCTTTTGAGCCGGTGGCACAGGAAAAAATACAGGCAGCGAAGAAACAGTTGGAAAAGTGTAACCGCGTTATCTGCTGTCGGGAGAATTTCGGTAGTCTGGAGACTTATCAGAGAGAGCTTTTAGAGTATGCAGAACAGCTGGGGAAGCGGATAGAAAAGTCAGAAAGCCCGGAGCAACAGCGTGGGTGTTAGAAAACAGAGAAACGAAATTCCCGGGATGTCGGTGGCATCTGTGGGATGGAGAAAACGATGGCAAAAGTTATTATGATACAGGGCACCATGTCCGGTGCCGGGAAAAGTCTCCTGGTGGCGGGCCTATGCCGGATCTTCCGGCAGGACGGTTATCGGGTCGCCCCTTTTAAATCACAGAATATGGCACTCAATTCCTATATCACGAAAGAAGGACTGGAAATGGGCAGGGCACAGGTGATGCAGGCGGAAGCGGCAGGGATCGAACCGCTGGTGTGCATGAATCCTATTTTATTAAAGCCTACCAGTCATACCGGCTCCCAGGTCATCGTGAACGGGGAGGTACGGGGAAATCTGTCCGCCAGAGACTATTTTGCCCATAAGACAGAACTGATCCCGGATATCAAGGCAGCCTTCCGCAAGCTGGAGACTTATGCGGATATCATTGTCATTGAGGGCGCCGGAAGTCCGGCGGAGATCAATCTGAAACAGAATGACATCGTAAATATGGGAATGGCGGCAATGGTGGATGCACCGGTACTTTTAGTGGGAGACATTGACAGAGGCGGCGTGTTCGCACAGCTTTTGGGAACCCTGATGCTGCTGACCGAAGAGGAACGGGAACGGGTAAAGGGATTGATCATTAACAAATTCCGTGGAGACAGCACGATTTTAGACCCCGGCATTCAGATGTTAACAGAACGGGGGCAGGTGCCGGTGCTGGGAACGGTACCTTATATGGAACTTACGCTGGAAGATGAGGACAGTCTGACGGACCGTTTCGATGCAAAACATGTGGGGAAGATCGATCTGGCTGTGATCCACTATCCCAGAATTTCAAATTTTACGGATTTTGATGTGTTTGAGCAGATGCCGGAGGTCAGTGTCCGGTATGTGACGAATGTAAGAGAGCTGGGAACGCCGGATCTGATATTTCTCCCCGGCAGTAAAAATACCATGGGAGATCTGAAATGGATGCGGCAGAACGGACTGGAGGCAGCGGTAAAACGGGCTGCGGGAAAAGTTCCCATTTTCGGGATCTGCGGAGGCTATCAGATGTTAGGCTGTGAGATCGCGGATCCGGACAGTGTAGAGGAAGGCGGACAGATCCGCGGCATGGAACTGCTTCCGGTACGGACAGTGCTGCAGAAGGAGAAACATCGCTGCCAGACAGATGGAACTCTGGATGCAGTGGAGGGTATTTTCTCCGGACTTACGGGATGCGAGTTCACGGGGTATGAGATCCATATGGGACAGACAGTGTATTGCAACAGGGACGGCAGCGGTGCGAAGGGTACAATGGACAAGGCAGCCGGACCGGCAAACAGTGCAGAAAGCAATCGGAGCGCTTTCTGTGCAGACGATGCGACGAGAAACACGGAAATCACACAAGCGGTTATCGCTGATTCCACCGGCAGAATCTATGGTTCCTATATTCACGGTCTGTTCGACAAGGGGGAGATCGCCGGGCGTATGATACAGACCCTGGCCCGGGAAAAAGGCATCTCTCTGGAGGACGGCGTCTGGGAGGATTACCGCACTATTAAGGAAAGACAATACGATAAGCTGGCAGATACCCTGCGGGAATATCTGCGTATGGAGGAAATCTATGGAATGCTCAGAGAAGCCCGTATTTCATAACTATACCGTACGGGAATTGGCGCAGATCCGGATCACGCCGCCGGACGAAGCAGTGAGAAAGCTTGTGAAAAAGCATTGGGACACTCTGGCAAAGCCGCTGGACGGCATGGGCAGCTTTGAAACCATCACGGCACAGATCGGAGCCATCTTAGGTACGGAAGTGATCGATATTCGTAAAAAGGGTGTGCTGCTCTTCTGCGCCGATAACGGCATTGTAGAGGAGGGGGTGACCCAGTCCGGACAGGAGGTTACGCTGGCGGTGGCAAAGTCCATGGCCAGGAAGGGTTCCTCCGTCTGCAGGATGGCACAGAGCATCGGTGCCGAGACCATTCCCGTGGACATCGGGATAAATAGTGAGGAATCCATCCCCGGAGTATGGAACTGCAAAGTGTGCTCCGGAACAAGAAATTTCTTAAAAGAACCGGCTATGACGGAAGAAGAGACCGTCCGTGCCATTGCCACAGGAACCAGACTGGTACGGGAGTGTAAGGAAAAAGGATACGGTATCCTTGCCACCGGGGAAATGGGAATCGGCAACACCACCACCAGCAGTGCAGTGACAGCCGCCCTATTACAGTGTGAGGCAGAGGAAGTCACCGGCAGAGGCGCGGGACTGACAGATCAGGGACTGGCGCGGAAGCAACAGGTGGTGCGCACCGCCTTGGAAACCTATGATCTGTGGCATGCGGATGCCTTCACGGTATTGCAGACAGTCGGAGGACTGGATATTGCCGGACTGACCGGTATGTGCATCGGCGGAGCCTTGTGGCATGTGCCCATCGTGCTGGATGGCGTGATTAGCATGGCAGCGGCCCTGGTGGCGGAGCGGCTGTTCCCCGGTGTGCGGGAATATCTGATCCCTTCCCATCTTGGGAAAGAACCGGCGGCAGTGAAGCTGGCAGATGCTTTGCAGCTGTCTCCGGTGATCCATGCGGGAATGGCACTGGGAGAAGGAACCGGAGCCGTTATGATGTTCACACTGCTGGATATGGCAATGAGCATTTATGGACAGAGCGCTACCTTCTCAGAAATCGAAGTGGAACAATATAGACGTTAACAGTTCAGCCATGAACATATCCGGGCGCAAAAATCATGCCTGCATGATTTTGTGAGCGAATGGCGCGGGCTGAACATTCAGACGAATGGAGAAGCAACATGATGACACTGATCCTGGGCGGCAGTGGCAGCGGAAAATCCGCTTATGCGGAAGATTATCTGCTACGGGCTGCCGGTGATAAGAAAAAATATTATATCGCCACCATGCAGATCCGGGATGCGGAGATGCAGGCAAAGGTGGACAGGCATCACAGGCTGCGACAGGGGAAAGGCTTCACTACCATCGAACAACCTACGGAGTTGGAGCAGGCGGTCTTGCAAATGGAACCGGCAGGAGCGGTATTGTTGGAATGTATGTCAAATCTCACCGCTAACGAAATGTTTTCCGGGGAACAGCCTGTGGATCGTCAGCCGGTGATCACAAAGATTCTGCAAGGTATGGAAGGATTAAGAAAACAGGCGGATCCGTTAGTCATTGTAACCAATAATGTATTTGAGGATGGAATGATCTACGATGATTCTACGATGGAATACATCGAGGCACTGGGGCGGATCAACGAACGACTTGCCGCGGAGGCAGACGAAGTTGTGGAAGTTATAGCCGGGATCCCACAGCGGATCAAACCCGGCTCACCAGGAGCAAAAGCACAGAAACGGCAGGACAGCCGGGGATAGAAAGGAAACAGACATGCGAATTATCAAATCATTTT